>Ga0307373_10000029_pt1 | contig 201940 bp, 188 predicted proteins | sample OX2MG_FD_202534 | JGI IMG/M metagenome (GOLD analysis project Ga0307373, IMG submission 202534) | Soil microbial communities from Risofladan, Vaasa, Finland - OX-2 | ecosystem: Environmental > Terrestrial > Soil > Coastal area > Acid sulfate soil | place: Finland: Risofladan, Vaasa...
AGTCGATTTTGGCGGAACCGTACGATCATCTTCACGTCTCGTTTGCTCAACAGCCCTGGTCATGGCCGCTTGGGACATGGCTCACTACGACGTTCGAATCAGAATGCTCAATCAACCGGTACTACGACCCGGCGACCGATCAGTTCATTAGTGTCGATCCAGCAGTAGCGCAGACGAATCTGCCATATCTATTCACGAATGACGATCCTCTCAATGCGACGGACCCTTTGGGATTTTGTAGTTGGTGGGACGTAGTCTGTCCCGTCGCCACCGCAGCGAAATGGGTGGCGCACCATCCTCTGGATACAGTTGGACTTGTGCTCGGCATCGCCGGTGCAGCCACGGGTGTTGGTGCAGTTGTTGAGATTGCTGGCGGGGCCTTGACACTTGGCACAGGATTGGGCGTGACTTCCATAGTTGTCGGAACTGGTGCAACATTGATCGATGGGAAGAGTTGTTCAAACAAGAACAAGGTCGCTTGTGTCGGCGTTGTACTCGGTGCAACTGACATCATTACTGGTGGTATAGCGACGTTTGGGGGCGCAGGCGCAGTGAGCCAAGGTTTCGGAGCCTTTAGTGCGACAGTGGGAGTGGCTGGCAGTGTCTTCGACGTCACCGCAACGGCCACTTCAGGTCAGGCGAGGGTCGTCGGGAGGTCAAAGAAGTCAGCTAGGACGCAGTTCCGGAATCGGTATTGACAAAGACATTCGGTACGATTAAGGGAATCCATGAGCGGTGATGGAGAGATTGATAGCGTTGTTGAGAAGCTACGTCTTCTCACCTTCGTCGAGAAACGCATTGTCCGTAATCGATTAGAGATGTATTTTGGCGGACGCATGTCGAAGTGGGATCGACAAGTGCATCGAACAGGAATAGAGTCATTTGGCTACGTCATTTTGGGAGCCGTATGGGGAACAACCGCTGTTCCGTTCGCTCTTTGCGGAAGTTTGTTGACGCTTTACCATCAAAATTCGGAGGTTTTTGGTTCGATTCAAGCAGCATGCCTTATTATCGCCGCCATAGAACTTGCTCTTGCCTCTTTTCGCATCTTCCAGGGTGTTCGAGAAGGCCAGCACTTCCAAAGTTCATAATCACATTGCGTTCAGTCTGGCCACGAACTAGTGGAAGCAGCACCGCAAGACTTGATTGAAGGCTGGCATGAATATTGCAATTCTTTCGTAATCGGTCCTCTTTGCTTCCGGAAAATTTACCCGGGCGTCGGAGATTAAGATGCCTGGTCGAGGGCAGTAAATTGGTGCAGTAGCGAGACCGCAATGCGGAATCCATAATCAACCGGTACTACGACCCATCACAAGATCAATTCCTGAGTATCGACCCAGCGGTTGCGTTTACGAACCAGCCGTACGTGTTCACGAACGACAATCCGCTCAACGCGACAGATCCACTGGGTAACAGCTGGTGGGACCCATTCAGTTGGACGCGACGCGAATGGATTATCGCCGGAGGACTTGTCCTTGGAGTTGTTGGAGCCGCAACCGGAGTGGGTGCAGTCGTCGAACTTGCGGCCGGGGCTACTGACGCTGCATTCAGTTATGGTGCAGCGAGTCTCGGGGCTGGTATCGCATCGAGTGTGATTGACGGAAGTCAATGTTCAAAGAGTCGCGTTGCATGTGCTGGCGCCGCCCTTGGCGCTGTCGATATCATCACTGGTTCTGGCGGTCTCGCGTCCGGAGCATCTGTGATTGGTCTAAGTCTCACAGCATTTAGTGCAAACGTAGGTATTGCTACGAGTGTGTACGACATTACTGTCGCGGTCTTTAATGGCAAGACGCACACGGCAAGAAAAGAGACAGTTAAAGTTACGGTCGTTAAAATGACTCCTGTGATTCGTGGGCAATGATGCCAGAGTGCTCAACGGCGGCATGGCGAGGGCGGGAATAATGACAAGTCAGAGTCAAGCGCGCGAAATTGCGAATGGCATGGTTGGACTGACGGCTATTGAAAAGAGAATTGCCCAAAATCGACTTGCGAAGTTTTACGATGGTGATATGCCGATGTGGAATCGGCAATGCGAGAAGACTGGTCCCGCTTCAATCGGCTACCTCTTAGTTGCTTACGTTTGGGGTGCGTTTGCAGGCATTTTCGCCGTCTTTGGCTGTCCCTTTGTCTTCATCCAACACAAGTCAGGCGGTCTGATGACGATAGAGATATCTCTGTTTTCAATTTCGGCGCTACTGCTCATTTTTGGCAGGGTGCGGCAGATACAAGGACGCCGAGTTGGGAGGAAGTACCACAATCCTCACCTGCGCTGATGGTCCAGAGATGGACGACATACGCTCTGACCAACTATTCCTCATCTGACTCGCCGCTGAACGACTTCGGGCCCGACAACTCTTGAAAGACGTAAAGAGAAGTTACGCATTAGAAGCATTCTTATATCGCTGTTTTTCATCCATTGACACATCGCCGCCGGGCCGCGGGCGCGCAGCGCCAAGTGGCCCAGGCCGGCAAGAACTGACATCACAGTCCTTTCAGCAATTGACCGGTGACTGCACACCCGTTGGAATCTGGCACTTTCAGTCGAGACAATTGACCCCTGGTTGTCGTCTCGCTGTAACTTCACAGCGAAATTTGAACGGCGGTCTTGGCGTCGTGACACTGGCTCAGGCAGACTCCGGCTATGGGCGTCGTCGAACAGCGATGGTCAAAAAGTTACGCGCTGACGTGGTACCGAAGCGATGCGATCCATGATGACGTGTCCACGGTTGTCCACCACAGTCCGTGAAGTACTTATGTCAAAATTGTAATAAAACTCTTGTCCCATTTTGCCGTTTGAGAGTGGCTTAGTAAGTAGAGGATTCGTTTTTTCCTCTGCGAGAGGAGCCACCGTGCAACATCGAAAATCGACTAGTGAACTAGTTGGAGAGATCAAACAAACGGGCGGATGTTCACACCCCATCCGTTTGAGAGGCGACTTCGTCAACTACGCAACCGGCGAAGTGAACGAGCGGCGTCTCCTAGTTGCATGCAAGGACCGGCGCGCGGTTCTGTGCCCTTCGTGCTCCTACCTTTACAAAGCGGACGCGTGGATCGTGGTCTCAACTGGGCTCATAGGCGGCAAAGGTGTGCCCGCGTCGGTAGCTGATCATCCACGGCTATTCCTCACCCTCACAGCTCCCTCCTTTGGCGCGGTGCACCGGCGCAGCGGGGACGGCTCGTGTCAGCCACGACTTCAGCCGCGGTGTCGTCACGGTCGAGCGATGTCGTGTTCGCGCCAACACGACGACATTGATCCCGCGATTGGAAGTCCCTTCTGCGTGAGTTGCTTTGACTACGAAGGTGCAGTCCTCTGGAACGCCGAGTCCTCACGGCTATGGAATCGAACCTTCGAACAGATTCGACGTCGACTGACAATCTCCCTCGATCTCTCGAATGAAGAACTGGCGCAACACGTACGACTCAGCTACCTCAAGGTGACCGAATTTCAACGTCGGGGACTCGCGCACTTCCATGTTGTGCTGCGAGCTGACGGTGCGGGCGAACCTTTCAGCTCGCCACCGTCGTACCTCACCGCCGCTGTGCTCACGCAAGTCATTACGAGCGTCGTCAAGGGCTTCTCGATAACCGCGCCGCGCGGCACCGTCACCTGGGGACAGCAGTTCCGGATTGCCGACGCGTCAACGCTCGAACGAGACGATCTTCGTATCGCGGCCTACCTCGCCAAGTACGCCACCAAGTCAACGGACGGCTCCTTGGACTTTGCAAGACGCTTTCACACTCGCGATGAGATCCTCAAACTCGGCGCCGCTCCTCATTTCCAACTACTTGCGTTGACCACCTGGGACCTTGCGCTCGAACCATCTCTCGCGTCGATGAATCTACGGGCCCACGCACACGCTTTTGGTGTTCGCGGTCAACTGATCACGAAATCGCGCCACTACTCGACCCGCTTTCAGGACCTTCGCGAGGCACGCGCCGCTTACGTGACTGGGCCACAAACCAACGATCCAGTGGCCGGCACGTTCACTTATGACGGTCGTGGCTACGACGATCCCCGCGCAGCGTCGATTGCCGCGTTCCTCCACCAACTGTCCGTCGAGGCGCGCAGAGTAAGACCTATCAATATCACCGGCGACACTGGCGGTGAGTGACGTGTCGCTCCCGATAAATACTGTCCGTCGAGGCGCGCAGAGTAAGACCTATCAATATCACCGGCGACACTGGCGGTGAGTGACGTGTCGCTCCCGATAAATGTGGATCCTTTACCGCAATTGATGTCACCCGACGAGGCGGCAGAGTATCTCGGTATCAGCGCCTATACGGTACGAGAACGACTCAAGAGCGGAGATATTCCGGGCAGGAAACATGGCGCTCGGTGGTTAATACACGTATTCGACTTGGTTCATTATGTCGAACCTAATAACGTCACTTGATCGAATGTTGACGTGGAGCTTGGAGAACACCAGCGAGAATCCCGGCTGCAGCCTTTTGCCTTTCGGTGGAGGCGTGCGCGTAGACCCTCATAGTCAAGGACGGATCGGCGTGGCCCAACATCTCTGCAGCAACGTTAGGTGTGACTCCTGCGGCGAGTAACTCGGTAGCGGCAAAATGCCGAAGCGAATGAAGGTGAATTGACCTCATTCCGAGTTGTTCGGACACCTTTCGTACTTCGCGTGACATGGTGTCCATGTTGACGATCCTCGAGCCGTCCGGCAGCGAAGAAAGCACGAGTGAATCCGGAATAAGTTCGACGCCCCATTCCTTTGCGCTCTCTTCGCAGCGAATGCGCCAGTATGCAAACCACTCTTGCACCGTTTGGTCCAGGTGGACGATTCTCTCTCTCCCGGACTTGGTCGACTTGATGCCGGTGTCTCCCTTTACGGAGTAGGCGCTCTGGCTGATGATCAAGAAGCCATCTTGCAGCGAACTCCAACGAAGCGCGGCCACCTCGCCGCGACGACATCCCGTCACGGAGGCGAGGAAGACGAATGCTCCAAGTACGTCGTCCTTTTCCTGACACTTGGAGATCAACTGGCGAGCTTGCTCGGGGGATGGTGATTCGATTCTCAAAGGCTTCGCTTCGGGAAGCGTTGCTCGCAGCGCTGGGTTCTTTTCGAGCCATCCCCAGCGAACTCCCTGATTCAGCGCGGCGGAGATGACGTTGTGAATGTTCCGGACAGTTCGCGGGCTCTTTCCGTTGTACGAACACTGGCCGTAGAGGGAATCGAGTTGATGCGCCGTGAGATCGCCAATCTTCACGTTGCCTAAGGCGTGATTTATGTGATGGTCAATCAAACTCTGATAGCCGTACAGCGTTGTTGGTGAACGCCCACGACCAGTCTGAAACTTCATCCATTCGGTCAGTAACTGATTCATCGTCGCCGATGTTCCTGTTGTCACTTCGCCGACTTCAGCCAGAATCTTTCGCGCCTGTGTCTGAGCCGCGGTTTTGCTTTTTGCCGTGATCGTCACCGATCGACGTCGGAGCTTGCCCGACAATGGATCGATCCCCTCGACGTATCGAAACATCCACTTGCCGCTGCCAGCCGGGCGCTCAACGAGTGAGCCTGTACCATAGGACCGTCTTGATGCCATTGCTTGACCCTATCGAAAGATTGGAGCAAGAATGGAGCAGAGGTGCGTAGCTCCCGTAGCTCAGGGGATAGAGCATCGGTTTCCTAAACCGTGTGCGCAGGTTCGAATCCTGCCGGGGGCACCAATGAAATCTGTCAGGACATCGTGAACAGGTGAACCTGTGAAGGCTTTCGTAAACCGTCACACTTGAATTGAAAATCGCGATTGGGGTCGCTACTCGTCTCGCTGAAGAACTCGCCCTCGTTCCTCTCGTCAGGATGAGAGCGGACCCACGCCACTTTGCTCGTGGCAACTGGTCTTACTATCGGGTCGATGGCCACACCCATGGCTGCACCATGAGAACGGAGTCTTGGTCGTTAGTGGTCGGCGAGAAGATTGTGGGTGTCACGCCTGATCGGGCCTGCCCTCCAATCGATCCACAAGGTAACGCGCGATGGCGAATGAGGACGTCGCTGCGGGCGAGGGTGCGTTGCGTACGTCCGTGACGCCCGGGGAATCCGAGATCACGAAATCATCGACGAGTTCTCCTCGTCTGTTAACAGCTTGTGCCCGAACGCCACAAGACGACGCACGCTCGATCTCCATACCACGGAGCGACGGCACGTAAGCTGCACAGGCCTCGAGAAGGGTTTTGCGACTCACTGCCGTATGCAATTCTCTGACACCGGTTCGCCAGAGTCTCTTTGCCATTAGCCAGGAGCCCGGCCACAACGCGATTTCCGCAGCGTCACGTGGGTGAATTCGAAGAGGATTGTAACCGTCTCGCGACAGCACGAGCATCGCTGTCGGACCTAGCGAGACGTGACCGTCGACGTGCTTGGTTATATGGACACCGAGGAACGGAAGCGCCGGATTTGGGACGGGATAAACCATCCCCCGAACGACTCCGGAGTGTTGCGGAGCCAAATGCAGGTACGCACCTCGAAACGGCAGGATTCGAGGGTCCTTCGACATGCCCGCAGAGACAGCGAGTCGGTCAGACCACAGACCGGCGCACAGCGTCGCCGCGTTCGTCCGGATCTCCGTAGTGCCGAGGTTGAGTGTGGTTTTGTCGCCTTTGCGGCTGACGCTGCGGACCCTGCGGCCGAGTTCGAAGTCGACGCCCTTGGCTCGCAGTTCACGCTCGATGGCCCTCGCCACCGCCGCGTAGTCCACGACGCCTGTTTTTGGTGCGTGCAGGGCGGCGATACCCTGTGCCTCAGGCTCGACGTCCTGGATCTCGGATCCAGTTATTCGGCGAAGGCCCGGGGTGCCATTGGCTCGACCTCGTAACTCCAACGCATCCAGGCGCGGTAGCTCTTCGGGCCTGAGCGCAACGATGAGCTTTCCGACTCGCTCGTAGGCAATCCCATTGGCTTCACAGAATTCTTCCATGAGGCCGGAGCCCTCGACACAGAGGCGGGCCTTAAGGGAACCCGGGGTGTAATAGATGCCTCCATGGATTACTCCGGAGTTGTGGCTCGTCTGATGGGGCGCCACCGCCTCAGTCTGATCGATGACCACGAGACGCGTATCGGGACGACGGATCAGCAGTTCCCTGGCAAAGGCAAGCCCGACGATGCCCGCGCCCACCACCGCCATGTCGTAGGTGCCCCGCCTCGACCCGGTCACGAATCCATCCTCAAAAGATCGATCTGGTAGAACTCACTTCGCCACTGATCAGCATGGGTCTAGACGTGGGCCTCCAATATCGTGCCGAGTCCGTGAGAGTTTGGCTCTGCTCTACGTGGAAGTGGATACGGGTGCGACTACTCAGCGGGACGTCATCACCAAGTATCAAGCGTTTCATTCACGTCCCTCTCACGCGCTGACCCGGACATTCCTCTGTGTCATTACTTCGATCTACGAAGCCGTAGATCATCGGTCGACCAATGGTGTGAAGATGTTGCACTCTGCACACAACCGGACAATCGACGAGAGGCACATCGCGACTTATCGAACGCCCGCTAGAAGGGACTGCATTTCCTTCTCGTAACGTTCAATGCTTTCTGCCTTGAGCTCGCCAAAACCGCGAATCATGGTGGGTAGTTTGGCGAGATCAACAGCGTGGGGGTGATTGTCAATCGTAAGTCCCGCACTCAGTCGATCGATCATCGCAATGTAGTCGTCTCGAATCCTCCGCTCCTGGCGCCGGAAACGAGAATGGCCGAAGGGATCAAGCTTCGTGCCGCGGAGTCGGCGCATTCTCCGCAACAGATGAAAGGTCAGTCGTGCGCTCGATTCGAGATGGAGCTTTCGATTGAGCCCGATGGTGCGCAGCATCGGCGGAGTCAGAAGATAGGTAATTCGTCCGCCAGCACCGAATTCGTGCTCAATCTCAGCGCGGGCGCTCAGCGCGAGATGCAGGCGAGCGACCTCGTATTCATCCTTGTAGGCCATCAGTCGGTGCAGTTCCACGGCCGCGGCCAAGCTATAGGGGCCGTCGGTCACACCGAGGCCCGCTTCGGCGTCTCGCGCGCGCCCCAGCACGTCCGCGTAGCGGCGCGCGTAGGCGCGATCCTGATAATCGCTCAGATCGTTCTCTCGTGTCGTAAAGATCGTCTCGTAATCGCCGATCGGTTGCTCGCCAACTGCTTGAACGGACGCTGGGGCAGTCGAGCCGGACGAGAGACCCGCCGAAGCCTGTGGTGTCACTGAACCGTGAGAATCGATGCTGCTTGCCACCCGAAGGCGTCCCGTGCGAAAAGCCTGAAGATTGTCCTCAACACCGACGCCGTTCAGTTCGATGGCTCGCTCGATGGCCTCAGCGCGCAAGGGCAGCGCGCCTGCTTGGAAGGCGGCGCCTAACAAGAGAATGTTCGCGTAGGCATCCGAACCGAGTCCGTCGTGGGCGAGCTGTTGGGCGTCGAGCCAAATGTTGTCGTCCGGGCGGCTACGGCTCTCAATTCGCTTCTTCATGGTCACGGGCGACGGTGCCACTATCGTCGGATCGGCGACCTGACGACCCGTTGGTACCGTTGATGTCGACACGACAGCGACCGTACGGCCGGCCGTCGCGACCTCGAGGTTCTGCGACGTGGCCGCAACCAGAACGTCACATCCCAGATAGAGGTTGCACTCGCCGTCGCCCAATCGTGGAGTCGTCTCGAGTGCCCTGTCGCTGATGCACAGGTCTGACACGACGGCTCCGCCCTTTTGCGCGATACCGGTCTGGTCCAGTTCACGAACGTAACTTCCCTGGAGGTGAGCGGCCATGGCCACGATCTGGGCGACGGTGAGCACGCCGGTGCCGCCGATACCAGTAAGGCGCATCGTAAAGTGGTTGTCCGAGAAGTGCTGTGGCGGGGGCACGAGACGGGTGAAATCGAGATCCGCCTGAGATCGGCGGTCCTTCCGTTTCGTGTTGCGACGAACGGTGACGAGCGCCGGACAGTTTCCTTCAAGACAAGAGAAGTCGAAATTGCACGAATCTTGGTGAATCTGCGTCTTGCGCCCGTACGCCGTCTCCACGGAACGCACCGAGAGGCAGTTGGACTTGGTCCCACAGTCGCCACATGCTTCACATAAGCGCGTGTTCACGTAGGCGTGCTCTCGTGGCTCGCTGACAAGTCCGCGCTTGCGCTTGCGTCGCAGTTCGGCGGCGCACTCCTGATCGTGCAGCAAGACCGTAACTCCGGGGATGGCCGCGAGCAGCGTCTGGGCTTCAATGAGTCGACGCCGGGGCCAGACTTCAACAGCGTCGGGCAGACCTTTGCCGACTTCTCGACGAGGATCGTCGGTCGTGATGATAATTTTCTGCACGCCTTCGGCCAGTAGCAATCTGGTCATGTCCGCGATACCACGTCCGCCGGCGATTGGCTGTCCGCCGGTCATCGCGACCGTGGAGTTAACCAGGAGCTTGAAGGTGATGTTCACCTTCGAGGCGACCGCAGCACGGATCGCCAGGGATCCGGAGTGGGCTAGCGTGCCGTCGCCGATGTTCTGGACGAAGTGTGGGGACGAGACGAAAGGGGACATGCCGTTCCACATGGCGCCTTCGCCACCCATCTGGAACCGGCCAACGACGGTGCCGACCTGACGAGGATCCATCTGGATGGCGAGGCCGTGACAGCCACTTCCCGATCCCACGTAGGTACCGTCGGGGACCTTAACCGAGGTGTTGTGCGGGCAGCCGGAGCAGAAGTACGCACCGCGGACCAGCGGAAGTGGTGCGATGGACCGAGGTCGCACTCGCGCACGCCAATCACGTACCGCGCTGAGGTCACGGTGCGCCAGAATGCGATCGGCGAGTAGAGGTGCGAGGGTGCTGGCGACGACCTCGCCGGTGAAGGGAACGAGCACGTGACCGGCCTGGTCATGCTTGCCGATGACGCTTGGTGCGCTCGCCTCGCCGCAGAGGGCGCTCTTGATCAGCGTCTCTAGGAATGGGCGCTTGTCCTCTACCACCATGATCTCGTCGAGGCCGTTGGCGAACTCTCGCACGAGGTCTTCATCGAGTGGGTACGGCATCGAGATCTTCAGGAGACGAACGCCGGCTTGCGCGAAGTCGGAACGTGCAACACCGATTCGTTCAAGGGCTCGCAACACCTCCAAGTACGTAGAGCCGGACGCGACAATGCCGAGCGAATCGCCGGCGCACCTGGCCGTGACTCGGTTGAGTGAGTTGACGATGCCGTAGCGCCGCGCGATCTCTAGGCGAGCTCCGTAGAGCGAGCTTTCGAGTTCGATGAGCTTCGCTCCGAGGAGCTTTGCGCTCACCTGGTGCACGAAGGGGGCGCCATTGAACTCGACGTCAGGTTGAAGTGGACGAACTCGTGTGGCACCGAGTTCCATCGACTGAGTGGAGTCGGCGACCGTGGCCGCGATTCGCAGTCCCACCCAGAGTCCCGACGCTCGCGAGAGTGCGAAGCCGTGCAAGCCGAGTTCGAGGATCTCTTGCGGATCGGCGGGCGTCAGTATCGGCATCGCGAGGGCGAAGAGAGTTGGCTCGGAGGAGGAGGGGACACTCGATGACTTAGCCTGGGGGTCGTCACCCACGCACACCAGCACGCCGCTGCGGGGCCCGGTCCCCATTAGGTTCCCGTGGCGAAACGCGTCGGACGCGCGATCCAGGCCGGGGGCCTTGCCGTACCAGAGTGCGAAGACGCCGTCTTTCGTGTGATCGGGTTGGCCCATCGACAACTGGCTCCCGGCCACGGCCGTGGCCGCTAACTCTTCGTTCAGTCCAGGGCGGTGGACGATGTCAAGGTCCGCCAACAGTTCACTGCGGCGCGTAAGTTCCAGATCGAGTCCGGCCAGCGGAGAACCTGGGTAGCCGGTGATGAAACCCCCGGTGTTCAACCCCGCGTCGAGATCCGTTCGCCGCTGTTCCATGACCAGTCGGACTACGGCTTGCACGCCCGACATCAGAGCAAGACCTTCCGTCCTCTCATAACGGTCGCCAAGAGTCACGTCGGGCATCGACGGAATTGTTTCGAGCTCCACTTAAAGAAAGTACCGCGTCCTGACGAATTTTGTTAGGGACCTTTGTCCCATCGTCGATTCGAAATTCTTAAGTTGTGACGGCGTCCGAGTGTCGCACCTGGCACGACCGAGTTTCGCCACCATCGTGTTGCGATGTTGCCCAACTGAATTCGTGCCTCGAGAGATTCTCATAATTCTGACAGTGTTTTCGAAGTCCCTTCACATCGTTTCGTATTAGACGTGGAGTAGGCCACTTGACTATGCACTTGCCCTGTCAACTCAGTTAGGTGACGAAGGACATGCCATGACATTCAACGAGAACTCACTGGATCTGCCGAACCGAGCGCCGAAGCCGCGTTCCATTGGCCTCACCATGGCGATTGACAAGGGCTCGCCGCACCACCTCTTCGCCGACACTATCGAGAGCGAGAGCGACTACGTCGACTTCGTGAAGTTCGGCTGGGGAACTTCAGTCGTGGACAAGTACCTTTTGGAGAAGATGGCTGTGCTACGCGCGTCGGGAGTCGACTTCTACTTCGGCGGCACGCTATTCGAGAAATACGTCGTCCAGGGCCGCTTCAGCGAGTTCCGCGATATGTGCTGGCACTACGACTGCCAATACGTCGAAGTGTCAAACGGCACCATCGACCTCGGTGACGCGAAGAAGTCCGAGTACGTGGCCGAACTCGCGAAGGACTTCAAGGTGATCTCCGAAGTGGGTTCGAAGGACCAACTTAAGTCCGAGAACATGGCACCGAACAAGTGGATTGGCTACATTTCCGACGACTTCGATGCGGGAGCGACACTGGTCACCCTGGAGACCCGTGAAGGCGGCAAGTCGGGCATATGTCGGCCGAACGGCGAATTACGCATCGGTCTCGTAGAGGAGATCCTCACGAGCGGGCTCAACGTGGACAAACTGCTCTTCGAGGCGCCCTCGCCTGATTTGCAGAGCTACTTCGTCAAGCGCTTGGGACCGAACGTGAACTTGGGCAACGTCGCCCCGGCGGACTTGGTGGGGCTGGAGACGATTCGCCTCGGCTTACGCAGCGAGACCTTGCTGGAGTTCGAGCCGCTCAACATTGAATCGCAACTTATAGGCGTTTGAACGACGCGTGAGCCACGGACAGGCCGGTCCGGTGGTCGTGGTGGCGCGGCGAGAATCCCGGTCTCAATCATCGACTCGGCCCAGTGGTCGTTGGCGACGTCAGCGCTTCGCGAACACCGACTTATCAGCTTTCGTCCGCGTCGACCACCACCATTCCGCCGATGTCGCTCCGGCACGACTTCGCCCACTTGCGAGCGCGCTCGTCGCCGCTCGATCGGTTAGACGAGTCTCTCCCTTTCATTGACGCGCTTGCTCACTCGGTCCTGGCCATCGTCGGGCGTAGTGCCTCGGTCGGATCTCCGGTGAGTTCGGAGGTACCGGACTATCCATGAATCGTCCTGGGTGTTGCAGACACTCTCTACGAAAGCCAGTCCGTTTTAATGGACTCGACGCTCCTAGATGAAGGACGAGGGTCGTGAGCGATGCAAGGGCCAAGGCTGGATTCGAGATCTGGAGCACACTAGCTTCCCCTTCGTCTGCCTCTTTAATATCTGGCGTCGTCTTCATAAGTTTGGGGATCAGGGCGATCAGATTCCTGAACGGTGAGAATAGGTTCGATGCCTGCGAGGGCACCAAAAGAGGCACCAAAAAAGGGGAGTATCGTGAACCAGGCCTTCCTCGTCATGGATATGCAAAGCGGGATTGTCGAGCGTCTTGGCGACCGGTCCGCGCCATTGATTGGTTCGATCATTTTCGCCCTTGAGGCCGCTCACCGAACAAGCGTCCAAGTCATCTTCGTGCGCGTCGCCTTTCGCGATGGCGCGCCCGAGATAAGCCCTCGCAACAAGTCATTCTCGGCGTTGGCGAATCTGCACTCGATGAGTGAAGGCGGAACCGCGACCCAGGTGCACCCAGACCTGGTAGTGGCGCCAGGCGACGTGCTCGTTACGAAACGTCGCGTCAGCGCCTTCTCAGGGAGCGATCTCGACGTCGTGCTTCGAGCGAAAAGTATTGACTCACTCGTTCTCTGTGGCATCGCCACGAGTGGCGTCGTGCTCTCGACCCTTCGACAGGCAGCGGACCTGGACTTCGCGATCTCCGTTCTCAGTGACGCGTGCGCTGACGCTGACGAAGAAGTGCATCGGGTGCTCATGGAGAAGGTCTTTCCTCGCCAGGCGAACGTGATCACGGTGCGCGAGTGGGTGGCGCAGCTCTAGGTTTGGCAGAGCTCGTGGGACGGGTATTCAAAGTCGTAGGCGCCACGCGCGGTGGCTACGACAACGCGCGCAGCGACGTGACCTTCAGCGCGGCTCACAGATCACGAGGGGAATAGGGCGCGCCGTGCGGTGTTGGTAACTGGCGTAGGACCTGTAGGACACCACCACGCGAGGCCACAGTTCCGCCACCTCTGTGTCGGACGCTCGGCGTGCTCGCATGGGTCGTTGTTCGCCGGCCATTATCAACTCGACGTCGGGGTGAGCCACGAGGTTCCGGTACCAATCGGGCTCTCGGTCGTCTCCACCTTTGGACGCGACGAGGATTATTCGATCACCGTCGACGACGGGGGCGAGGAGCATGGTCGAGCGGACCAGTCCCGTCTTGCGCCCGACAGTGAGTAACTCGATCATGGGCCGGCCCAAGATCGAGTTACCGACGTGGCCCCCGCTAAAGCGAAGAATGGCACGATGCGTGACGTTCAAACCCTTGAACCCGAGGTCGACACCGTGCTGTTTCAGACCCATAGGTTGACCCTACGCCCGAGCGCGCGTGAAATGACGAATCACTCGACGTTCGGGTCTAGTATCCCAATCTGGTCGAAAGTTCGTTCGACTCAGGAGATATTCGTACGGCAGTTCCACGTTGACCAGAACTTCGAGGTGAAGCGAATGACCACTCCAGCGGGCACCACCGACGAGATCGTGCGCGCGGCTCTCGTACAGACAAAGTGGACGGGCGACAAAGAGTCAATGATCGCGGCCAACGTGGCGCTGGCCCGCAAGGCGGCTGGTCAGGGCGCGCAGATTCTCTGCTTTCAAGAACTCTTCTATGGCCCCTATTTCTGCCAGGTGCAAGACCCCGCGTACTTCTCCTACACCGAGTCCATTCCGGGACCGACCACGCAACTGATGCAAGCGCTGGCTCGAGAGACCCACATGGTCCTGGTCGTGCCGATCTACGAAGTCGAACAAGAAGGTGTCTTCTACAACACGGCCTTCGTCATCGACGCTGACGGCACGTACCTCGGCAAGTATCGCAAGCACCATATTCCTCAGGTGAAGGGATTCTGGGAGAAGTTCTACTTTCGCCCAGGCAATCTCGGCTACCCGATCTTTCACACCGCCGTCGGGCCGATTGGCGTGTACATCTGTTACGACCGGCACTTCCCCGAGGGATGGCGAGCGCTCGGACTAGCCGGCGCGAAGATCGTCTTCAATCCTTCGGCGACGAGTCGCGGACTCTCGGCCTACCTCTGGGACCTCGAACAGCCCGCGGCCGCGGTGGCGAACGAGTACTTCGTCGGCGCCATCAATCGCGTGGGCGTCGAAGAGCTCGGCGACAACAGTTTCTACGGGTCGTCCTACTTCGTCGATCCTCGCGGTCAACTCGTCGGCGACGCCGCGTCCGACACCGACGACGAAGTCATCGTGCGCGATCTCGACCTCAACGTGTTGAGAGACGTGCGTCATACCTGGGCGTTCTACCGCGACCGACGCCCGGACAGCTACGAAAGCCTGGTCACTCCCTAGCCATCGCCGGTACTTGAAGAAGGAAGGATCGTCCCATGAAGACTTTGATCAGTGGCGGCACCGTCATCAACGCGAGTGGTCCCTTCGCGGCGGACGTCTTCATCGACGACGAGACCATCGTCGGACTGGCCGCGCCGGAGACCACGACGTCGGAACTCTGGCGGGTGGGCGCGGACCGCGTCATCGACGCGCTCGGTCTTTACGTGGTACCCGGCGCCATTGATGGACACACGCATCTGGAGATGCCCTTTGGTGGCACGCACTCGGTAGACACCTTCGAAACAGGAACGCGCGCGGCGGCCTTCGGGGGAACGACCACGATCATCGACTTCGCCATCCAGTCGAAGGGCAAGAGCCTTCGAGAAGGTCTCGACGCGTGGCACGCCAAGGCTGAGGGCAACTGCGCCGTCGACTACGGCTTTCACATGATCGTGTCGGACGTCAACGACGCGTCACTGAAGGAGATGGACCTGGTGGTCGACGAGGGCCTGTCCAGTTTCAAGTTGTTCATGGCCTACCCGGGTGTCTTCTACTCCACCGACGGCGAGATCACCCAAGCCATGCAACGGGCGGCCTCGAACGGCGCGACCATCATGATGCACGCGGAGAACGGGATCGCTATTGACGTGCTGGTCGCCCAAGCGCTCGCCAGGGGCGAGGGCGCCCCCCGGTTTCACGGCCTGACCCGCCCGCCCGCCCTCGAAGGCGAAGCCACGCACCGGGCTGTCCAGCTGGCCCTCGTCACGCACGCGCCGCTCTACGTTGTCCACCTCTCTTCCGCCGAGGCGCTTGACGAAGTGATCGAGGCGCGAGATCGCGGACAGAGCGTCTTCGCCGAGACCTGTCCGCAGTACCTCTTTCTCTCCGACACCGACCTCGCCCGCGACGGATTCGAAGGCGCGAAGTACGTCTGCTCACCGCCCCTACGTCCCGAGCACCACCACGCCGATCTCTGGCGAGGTCTTCGCACCGACGACCTCAGCATCGTCTCGACGGACCACTGTCCCTTCTGTTTCAAGGAACAAAAGGAACTCGGCCTGGGCGATTTCTCCAAGATCCCCAATGGCATCCCCGGCATCGAACATCGCCTCGACTTGATCTTTCAAGGCGTCGACATGGGCGAGATCTCGCTGGCTCGTTGGGTGGACGTCACGGCCGCAACCCCAGCGCGTATGTTCGGTCTCTTTCCGAAAAAGGGCATCATCGCGCCGGGATCGGACGCGGACATCGTGCTCTACGATCCCAACGCCACGCACGTGATCTCGGTCGACACGCACCACATGAACGTCGATTACTCGGCGTACGAAGGAATGACCGTGAAGGGACGGGTGACCACCGTGATGTCGCGAGGGACCGTCGTGATCGAGAACGATCGGTACGTAGGTCGCAAGGGCTACGGTCAATTCCTTCGTCGAGGTCTGAACGGGTACCTTCGATGATCGAGATCGTCCGCGCACGGGGGACCCTGAGCGCCGAACGGTGCGCGACGGACGGGTTCACGTAGTGGACTTCGGACTCGTCGCGCAAACGAACGCTCCCGCGTGGAAGGTCGTCGAGCTCGCAAAACGGGCGGAAGACGCCGGCTTCTCTCACTTTTGGACGTTCGACTCGGTGGTCCTCTGGCAAGAACCCTTCGTTATCTACTCCCAGATCCTCAGCGCCACCGATCACATCACCGTTGGTCCGATGGTGACCAATCCCATAACGCGCGACTGGACCGTCACCGCGTCACTCTTCGCCACGTTGAACGAGATGTTCGGACCGCGAACGATTTGCGGCATCGGACGCGGAGACTCGGCGCTTCGCGTCACGGGCAGAACGCCAGCGTCACTGGCCACCCTTTCAGCGTGCGTGACCGTGATCAAGGAACTCGTGGAAGGTCGTGATGCGATCGTGAACGATCGCTCCATCACGATGCCCTGGGTCGAAGACGGCCAACTCGACGTGTGGATGGCGGCGTACGGACCCAAGGCGTTGGAACTCGCGGGTCGCAAGGCCGACGGACTGATACTGCAGATCGCCGACCCCTTCGTCGTCAAGTGGGCGATCGAGACGGCGCGCGAGGCGGTTCGAGCGTCGGGTCGAAGCACCGAGGAGTACATGGTGTGCGTGGCGGCCCCCGCGTACGTGGGCGACGACTCGGCGCACCAGCGCGATCAAGTTCGCTGGTTCGGCGGCATGGTGGGTAATCACGTGGCCGACATTGTCGAACGCTACGGAAGCGACTCGAATGTCGTGCCTCCCGCGTTGACCGAGTACATCAAGGGCCGAAAGGGCTACGACTACAGTCACCACGGAAAGACCGGCAATCCCGACGCCGAGTTCGTCCCCGACGAGGTCATCGATCGTTTCTGTGTGCTCGGAACCGTCGAGGATCATCGCCGGCGCCTTCGTGAGTTGAGCGAACTCGGCGTGAACCACTTCGCGCTCTATCTCATGCACGACCAGCCCGACGCCACCATCGACGCCTATCGCGATTTCATCATCGGTCGGATCTAGCCCGCAATCGACGCGTCGTTGCGCTACGGTGCGTCTACCACTGCGCGCCGGTCCGTAGGTCCTCGACGGACGCCCAGTGCTTTGCCCAACGCTTTGACCTCCTGTCCGCGCGCTTGCGCTCCTCACGCGCGAGCGATCGGGCCAGGCTATGAAGGACCGGGTAGTCCTTGGAGACTAGAGCAAACCATTTTGACGCGATGACGAGGTCGTGTTGATTGCCGAGGTACTTTTGGAATTCGTCGACCTGACGCACAAACTCCTCGATCGGCGCTCCGAGCACGTCCGAGAGCGCTTGCGCCGCGTAGAGAGTTCGCTTCGCGGCAATACGTGTGTGGTGAAGATTGTCGTCGGTGGGACTTCGTTTCGCCTTGAGTACCGCTCGGCGTAGCGTTCGCCACGACACGCGCATCGCGAGTTCGGCCATCGGCCGCAACATGTCGGGCGATGATTGACGAGAGGGGAGCGAACGGCGGAACTCGCTCACTTGATTGAGAGCCTCCCGGTACGCGGCAGAGTGCAGGAGATGATCGGTGGACTGCTGCTCGACGCGACGCGCGTGTGCGGCGATCTCAAGGAGCTGACGACCCTGCGGCGAGTCAGCCCGGTCGCCCAACGCCTTGATGACGCTCGACTCGAGTACCTCGGCGTCACGCAGCCGACCGAAGGGCTTGCCGACGTCGCGCAAGGTTGCGATGAGCAACTCGGCGCCGAGCGAACTCTCGATCGCGGCCATGGTCATGAGTCGATAGCGGACGCGACGAAACGACAGGCGGATCTTGCGCGTTGACTCAGGGTCGTCGGACACGCCTTCTCGATGGTTGTTCCGAACAGCGAAATCCGCCACTTTGATGTCGCTTTCGGCAACGTGCAAGATGTCTCGCGTGAAGCCTTTGATGATCTCTCGTTCCAGGTCACCCCGAGCGTCGTTCGTCACCTGAGGCGAACCTCCTTCGACCTGCGATTCAAGTACTACGGGTGGCCCAGGTCGAGCGGCATCCTTCGTATCTTGCCACGAACCCTCGTGACACTCAATGCCGCCGTAGAGGCGGTCCAAATCACGACATCGGGTATCACGTTTTGACCTCTTGCTCAACGTCGCCCACCGAAAGCGCGCTGACGCGTCAACGCGAGAGCGCCACCGGCTGACTTCTCGAGGGTGTGGTCGCTCCGTGACGCCGCGGCGGGCCGACACCGTCTTCGAAGCCCGTGTGATGATCTCGAGTTGCGCTTCCGCATCGAGGACCGGACAAGGTCGAAGGAGGATGGGGTATGTCCCACGGTTTGACCTTACCGTCGCGGCTCTCGACTTTCAGGTCCGCGCTGCCCGGTGCGACGGTGCTGCGCGGTGTCACCGCCGCTCACGCGCCCTCACGCGTCGAGTCGGATGACGAGGTCTACCGAGTTCCCTCTCAACTGCTATGACTACGAGGTGCGGCGTTTCGAAGATCGACTTGACGCCGGCGCGGCCCTGGGTGCGAAACTCGCGCCGAGCCTCGCGTCGCGCGTCGGGGGCGTCGTCGTCCTGGGTATTCCCCGCGGTGGCGTTCCGGTGGCGTTCGAGGTCGCCGTTGCGTTGGCGTCACCGCTCGATGTGGTCATCGTGCGCAAGATCGGAGTCCCGACGCAGCGCGAGCTCGCAATGGGAGCGATCGGTGAAGCCGGAGCCACCGTCGTGGAGGTGGACGTCGTTCGTTCTCTGAACGTTTCAGACGAACAGTTTGCCGACGTCCTCGCGCGTGAGCGCAGCGAACTCGATCGACGGGTACGGCTCTATCGTGGTGCTTCGGAGCAATCGGACATCAAGGGCCGCACTGTGGTGATCGTCGATGACGGAATTGCAACGGGCTCGAGCGTGCGCGCCGCTTGCCAGGTTGCTCGTCTACGCGGGGCGTCGCGACTGGTCGTGGCAACTCCCGTGTCGAGCGTCGAGGCGGCAACGCGACTCCAACGCGAGGTGGATGCGTTCGTGTCCCTCATCACCGTCGAGGGGCCCTTCGCGGTGGGTAACTGGTACCAGCACTTTGAACAGACCTCCGACGAGCAGGTACTGAACTACCTCGAGCTGAGCGCGGCACGCTGGTGACTTCGTTCGGTGCGCCACTGCGCCACGTACATCCTGGCAAGACCAGGCGGTAGTGTCTTGCGCCACTTGCGCCACTTGCGCTACTTGCGCCTTGTCGCGTCATTGACCCCAATCTTGGAGCCCCATGCGTTTACGCCTGCCCCTTGTTACGGGAGCCGGCGTTCTGGCGATGGTCTGCGGCCTCGCCGTACCGTCGAGCGCCGCGTCGAGTCCCGTCGGCACGAAGACGGCGGCGCAGATCCTCACGCTCACTACCTCGGCCATGAAGCGCGCGGGCAGCTTCCACTACGACTTGGCGGACCCCTGCGGGGGCATCGTCCAGATCACGTTGTCCACGGAATCGGCGAAGTCGGAAGGCACACAAACACAGATGTTGGGTGGAGGATCGGAGACGTGCCGACTTATCGGCAAGTCCCTCTATATGTACGGGGATAAGACGTCCAACGCGCAGGACTTCGGCGTGAAGTACTCGGGGCTGGCGAACAAGTGGGCTCTCGTACCCGCCACGAACAAGAACGACGCCAACCTCGCGTCGGGCATCCTTCTGCTCTCGATCCTCCAGCAGTTCGATGGTGTCAGCGTTGAAAGATCAGAAAGCCCGGAAGATCAACGGCGTAGCGACCGTAGAGATCGAGGGCAGATTGCCGGCTTCCTCGAGAGGCGGTACGCAGACGATCTACGTCTCGCGGACCGCACCGTAGTACCGAGTGGCGCTGGCGGATTCGGGTGTCGTGAGCGGCCAAAAAGTGTCGAGTCAGGTGTTGTTCTCCAAGTGGGGAGAGAGGGTCGCGGACGCTCGAGGGTCCGCGTTCGTCACGCCCACGTCAGTCACGTTCGCGTAGCTCTGCGCACTATTTCGCGACTCGTCGCGTCGCGGTGACGGAGATAGGATGCGCTCGTGACCGAGGAGTACCACGACGCCAATATCGAGTGCACCCCGAAGGTGTTGCGCGTTCATTGGTACTACTTTCCCCTCGGCACCAAGAACATTCCTTACGCGTCCATCAAGGGGATCAGTCGAGTGGTGATGAGCACCTTGCGGGGGAAAGGCCGCATCTGGGGCACCGGGAACTTCAAGTACTGGGCCAACTTGGACGTTCGGCGACCCACGAAGAAGTTCGGATTCATCCTCGACGTGGGCAAGTCGGTGAAGCCGTTCGTCACGCCCGACGATCCTGACGCTTTCGAAGCCCTCATCCGTGAACGGGCCGGGCTGGGACCGGGCTCCGGGGCGCCCGAGCAGGGCCCGTTGGTCTGAGGTCGCGACGTCGCTCGACGTTTGCCACCGCCTGCCGCGTGGTCGAACCTAGGCCAACGCTCTACTCGTTCTCACCAGGAGGAGGGCGAAGGCCCCTCCGATGAGAACTTGAGTGAGGAACAACACGTGGAGCGCGCCGAAGAACGTCAACGCGGCGAGGACGAAGCCAGCGACTTCCACGACGATCACGAGGATCAGATGACGCACGACGTCGTACATCCACAGTGACGCCGCGAACTCAAAGACGGTGATCGCCACGCCGACGGCGACGTGAAGATCTCTCTGGGGCGTGTCGAGGGTGTAGCCGTACGTGGTCAAGAGGGTGAGCATCGTGAAGCCGCTGTAGACGCGAAGGAGGAGCTTGAAGTGTCGAGACTCGCGACGCGCGGCGTGAAGGGACCTCGTCGCGCGAAAGGAAAGCGCCGAAGCCAGGGCGAGCGCCAGCGTGTAGGGGATGACGGTCTTGAGGTGCACGCCGTAGTTACTGAGGCCACCTTCGTTGGACTTAAGGACCTCACCGGGATGAAGGGTCACGCAGACCGCGATGAACAAGACGAAGGCAATCTGGCTCCGCGCGACGTCGTGAACCACGCGATCCTTCATCGAAGGTACGACGCCAGCGGAAGATCGAGGACCGTTCACCGCCCTCGGCGCTCCGATTTAACGATGGGCGGGGCGTGCCCCGTGGCGCAGAGGGTGATGATCGGGCCGATCAGCATCAGGAAGGGAGTCCTTGGTGCTTCACGTGGTGACGTGCTCTCGCGCATAGTCACGACGCTAGGCCACGTGGTGTCGATTGACGAAGAGTCTTTGAACGAGACGTGACCATGTGGCTCGTCGTCGTGCACGTGTTTCTCTCCCCGGACGGCGTGATGCCGGACCTGGCGACGCCGGCGAGATTGGCGTCGCGGTCTCGACGTTCCGACGAGCACTAAAGTGACCATTCAGGCGGTCCAGGACACTGACTCGTCGTTACGTAGGAGCTCGATGGAACTCGCGAAGGACACGATCACCGTCATCGGCGCGAGTTGGTGCCCGGACTGTCGTCGAGCGAAGGAGTTCCTCGGCGAGCACCGCGTTGCCTACGACTGGATCGACCTCGAGCAACACCCCGAAGCGACCGAGCTCGTGGAACGCATCAACGGCGGCAGTCGAAGTATTCCCACCATTGTCTTTCCCGATGGTTCGCACTTGGTCGAACCAGGCAACGACGAACTCGCACAGAAGTTGGGAATCACTCGCTCCGCGAAGTCCCTGGCCTACGACGTCATAGTCATCGGCGGGGGTCCAACGGGACTCACCGCCGCGATCTACGGCGCGCGCGAGAACCAGAGCGTGCTGATCATCGAGAAGTCCGCCGTCGGGGGCCAGGCCGGCATAACCGAGCGGCTCGATAACTATCCTGGTTTTCCCGACGGCGTCGCGGGGCACGATCTCGCCGATCGGATACGTCGTCAAGCGGAGCGCTACGGCGTCGAGATCCTTCAGGCGGTAGGCGTTCGTGACGTGCACGTCGACGGCGACTGGGTCAGCGTGACCACGACGACGGATGAGACCTACCAAGCTCGCGCCGTGCTCGTGGCGACGGGATCGGTCTACCGGCGAACGGGCGCCGAAGGTGAGGCCGACCTCATTGGCGCGGGAATCCACTTCTGCGCGACGTGCGACGGACCGTTCTATCGCGGGGCCAAGGAGGTCCTGGTCATCGGTGGTGGGAACAGCGGTTTGGAAGAGGGACTCTTCCTCACTCAGTTCGCCGAGCACGTCACGGTAGTGGAGCACTCCGAGAAGTTGGCGGGGAGTCGGCTCCTGCAAGACAAAGTGCTCGCGCACCCGAAGATGAGCGTCGTCACGAACACGAACGTCGTGAGGTTTCAAAGTGGCGCCACGGGCCAACTCGAATCGGTCGAACTGGAAGATCGCGTGGCCGGTGAGCGCCATCATCACGAAACGTCGGGAGCCTTCGTGTTCATCGGACTCGATCCGAACACCGCGTTTCTCGACGGAGTTCTCGACTTGGACGAACGCGGTTTCGTCCTGAGTGACGAGCAGTTTCGAACGAACGTGCCGGGCGTGTTCGTCGCGGGAGACGTGCGGCACGGTTCGACGAAGCAGTTGGCATCGGCGGTCGGCGAAGGCGCGGCGGCGTCGATTCAGATCCGCTACCACCTCGACAAGGTCGCCGCGAAGTAGGGGAGCACGTTCCTCCAGTGCTGGTGGGGGCGAAGGTGGTGGTGTCTAGCCGCGCGTGGAGACGCTCGCGCCGACGCGAAACTCTTCTCGACCGCTCGATCCGAGTCGCCACACGCTCTGTCGCCCCCGCACCGTCCACTCTTTGGGACCGCCCACGAGGGCCGTCTCTTCGTCGATCCCGAAGACCGTGATCATCGACTCGTCGGGGAGAACGAAGCGGGTCAAGAGGTCGGGTACGCGCGCCGCGAAGGCGTCGAAGTGGGGGATGACACCTAGATGCTCGAGTACCCCGAGCCCGACGATGCTGCCCTTGCGCGGGTGGCGGAGCGAAGGGATCCAGGCTCCGAGCGCCATCGCGCCGGCACTGCAGCCCGCGAGAGCGGCGCCTGCTCGCCACGTTTCCTCGATGGCGTGCCAGACGTTCGTGTCGCGAAGCGTCTCCGCGAGGTAGTTGGGATCGCCCCCGGAGAGGTAGATCAGCCCCGCGCCCGCAATCATCGCGGCGAACTCGGGATTGTCCGCGTCGGCGCGGTCGTTGACGGGCACGATGACGGGCTCCACCCCGAGCCGCTGGGCCTGGGTGCGGCCGAGCTCGTGCCAATGGCTGACCACCGAGGGTCCGTCTTGGACCGCGGCGGTGGCCAACTGGACGTAACGAGGAGCGCGACCCGCGATGAGCGAGGCTTCGAAGTCGGCCATCTGGGGCAGGTACTCACCCGAACCCACCAGGGCGATGGGACCCGGTCCCTCTTCAGTACCCACGATCCTCCTACGTGACGTCACCACTTCTGGTGTAGCGAACGTAGTGACGAACGCCTTCGCTCAATCTATATGTCGAGCAACGTGTTCGAGCGCTTCGCGCCTTGCGACTCGGTGCTCGCCTAGGTAGTTCTTTAAGGGGGAAGCGGAGAAGTGATCGACGACGACACGCCACGCGGATCTGGTGCGACACCGCCGATGCGGGCAGTAGGCACGTGGTCAACGAGACGATTACTGCTTCATCCGAAGCGTTCTTTAACGCCAGGGCCAATAGCTTTGACACGTGGTTCGCTTCGCCCGGCGACGTCGTACTACCGCGGTCTTTTGGAAGCGTAGTGGTGCAACGTTCATCACGAGGACGAGCACTTCGCGCGCGGTTAACGACTTCCCAACATCGAAGCCGGCGGTTGAGAGAACAAACGTGGGTGACCGCGAAGAAGGGGACCGACGTGACGGAGACGGTGATGAGGGTCGAACCCGCCCCCGTGCTACGTGAGCGAATCCTTGACTCACGCCTCGCGGGTTCTACGTTGACGCGTCAACGCGTCAACGCGTCAACACGACAACACGGATCCCCCTCGCGACAGATCCCCGATCGCCCCGATGACGTGCTCACGAAGGGTGTCTAGTTCAGCGTGCGCCAGCTATTCGACTTTCCTCGCGCTCGCCACCAACTCGTCACGGCGCGTACCACGACCACGGCTATCGCGGCGAACACGAATGACGCGACGATGTCAATCGGGCTGTGTATGTGCGCGGCGACGCGCGCCCAACTCACGAGAAGGGCGTTGACGAAGAGGATGATTGCCGTGCGCTTCGAGTAAAGGATCATCGTAAAGGCGAGAAACGACGTCAAGAGTGCGTGGTCGGAGGGGAATCCGTTGTCGGCGGCGTGGGGGATGATCGGGATGAGATGGTGGGTGACGAAGGGTCGCGTGTCGTAGAAGAGGTGCGACGCAACGATGGACATCAACTCCGCAAGGACGCCGCCAACGACCAACTGCCACGTCAGCGAGACCTTGACGCTCATCTTCGCGCGTAGCCAATAGACAACAACGATCGCGATGCTCAAGAAGACGAAGTACTCGCCAACTACCTTGATGAGCGTGTGCATTAGTCCAGTCTAAGTAGTCGTCGCTCGTCCAACAAACGCGTGGAAGCCTTCGCCCGCCGTTACGTCGAGGTCGGGGTGGAATTGTCGAGCGCCACCGGTCGGTAGAGTTCTCAGCAATGAATCGTGTGTGGATCGTCGTCGACGTTCTGATCGTGCTGCTGTTCGTGGGTATTGGTCGTTCGTCACACCATCACGCCTTCAGCGTTTCGGGTTTCCTCTCGACGACCTGGCCCTTCGCGGTCGGCCTAGGGCTTGGTTGGTCGTACCTCATGTTTCGACGTCGAGACGGAGCGTCGACCCGAGGCGGCGTCGTGGTCTGGCTCTGCACCGTGGTGGTGGGGATGGTCTTGCGCGTTCTTTTCGGCCAAGGGACGGCGTTCGCCTTCATCCTCGTGGCGCTCGGCTTTCTCGGTGCCTTGATGCTGGGACTGCGGATGGTCGCCACGAGGTACCTTCGTCGGCGCCGAGGAGGGGTCTCCGTCTAGAGAATCAGAAGAAGACGGCGCAGAGGTCGTAGATCTCGCGCGGGACCTTGCGCTGACCGACGGCGACGGTCGACAGTGGCGCGAGGACCACCTGGTCGTCGCGGATGACCGGGATCATGCCGAACTTCCCCGCGATCACGGCGTCGTACGCGGCGGCGCCCACGCGCGTGGCGAAGATGCGATCGTGGGCCGTTGGACTTCCTCCGCGTTGGAGGTGACCAAGGACGGTCGTTCGTACTTCGAAACCACCTTGTTCTTCGATCTTCGCGGCGACGAAATGTCCCACGCCGCGCGTGGCGTGGCGAACACCGCCGACCCCTTGGTTCGAGAGCACTTCGGTCTCGGCGCCGCCCAGAATGGCGAGGTTGATGCCTTCGGCGACGACGACGATCGAGTAGACGAGACCCGCGCTGCGACGTCGATTGATGTGTTCGACGATTTCATCCATGGTCACGGGAAACTCGGGGATGACGATCATGTCGGCCCCGCCGGCCAATCCGCCGAGCGCCGCGACCCAACCAGTAGATCGTCCCATGGTCTCGACGACGATGACGCGGTGGTGCGAAGCCGCGGTCGTGTGAAGCCGGTCGAGGGACTCGGCGACGATGCTTATGGCCGTGTCGAAACCGATGCAGTATTCGGTGCCGGGTAGGTCATTGTCGAGCGTCTTGGGTACGCCGACGACGGGCGCGTCTCGATCGGCGAGCCAACTCGAGATGCGATGCGTCCCGTCGCCCCCAATGGCCACGAGCGAGTCGAGGTGCTCATCAATGGCCGCGAGCACGCACTCGCGCCCGCCCGCGGGCTCGTCGAGATTGAATCGTGCGGTCCCGAGCAGGGTACCGCCTTGGCCGATCACGCCTCGTAGGTCCTTGGCGGTGAGCGCGGTGCCCTGGAAGTCGCCGACGAGTCCGGCCCAGCCGTTGGCGATGCCGATCACTTCGTGACCGTCGCGCAGCGCCATCTCACCAATGGCGCGGATGGCGGCGTTGAGGCCGGGCGCGTCGCCTCCAGCAGTCAGAACACCGATTCGCATGAAACTCCCTCACCAGACCCGCCGCCATTCTAGGAGCGTCTCGTGCTCCCCTTCGAGGAGGGCGCCACTGCGCGACGTTCACGCGTTCGAATCCTCGACGTGCGCGTCGCCGGCGTGAAGACGGGCGCGCTCGCGTGGGCCCGGTGCCGGGGCTTTGACGTCAACAGCAGCCCGTCCCCGCCTCTTGTCGGCGGCTAGGCTCCCGACGTTCAGCCTTACGCGAGCGCCTCTTCTCTCACCACTTCGGTTCGCGTGAAGAGGATCGTGAGCACGAAACTTAGGACCAGGGCCACGATCACGCCTAAGTTGGCGCCGGCCCAGTGACCGGTCTTGCCGCCCAGGCCGAAGGGCTTCAAGAGATAGCCCTGCCACGTGAGCCACGAGGCGTAGTTATTGGTCACGAGGCCCCAGCCGAAAAAGCTGGACACGATCGTCGCCGCGATCGGCACGATGCGCACGTCGCCGTAACGCCCCGAGGACTGGAAGAGATCGGCGTCGACGTAGTTCCGCTTACGCAAAAGGAGGTCACCCAGGAAGACGCCACACCACGCGGCGATCAAGACTCCCACCGTGATGAGGAAGCCCTCGAACTGGTTGAGGAAGTTCTGCTTCCCGAAGACAATGTAGATCGTGCCAATGAGCATGATGACGCCGTCCACGCCCGCCGCGGCGTAACGGGGAATCTTGAGTCCCGCCGACAAGAGGGCGAGGCCCGACGAGTAGATGTCCAAGACAGCACCGCCGACGAGGCCGAGTATGGCCACGATGACGAAGGGCACGAGGAACCACGTGGGCAACAACGTTGCCAACGCCCCGACTGGATCGGCACCGACGGCGCTTGAGAGCGACGACGACGAGCCCGCCAAGAGCAGACCGAAGGCGATGAGGACGAGTGGCGCCACGGAACCGCCAAAGGTGGTCCACCAGACCACGCCACTCGACGAGGCGCTGCGTGGGAGATAGCGCGAGTAGTCGGCCGCGACGTTCACCCAACCGAGTCCGAAGCCCGTCATGACGAAGACCAACGCCCCGATGGTGAGTTGGAACGAGCCGCTGTGTACGTGGGTCACCACGTGCCAACTGATGTGCTTGAGCGTGAGGGCGATGAAGACGATCGTGAGGATGCCGGTGATGACGGTGATGATCACCTGCATGCGCATGATCAGGTCGAATCCCATCACGCCGCCGCCGATAATCAACGCGGCGATGACCAGCATGGCGACCACCTTGAGACCGTCACCTCCGCCCCAGCCGAGTCGCACGAAGACGGTGTTCGTGGCGAGTACCGCGATCACCGTGAGGGCGGTCTCCCAACCGACGCAGAGTAACCACGAGATAGCCGACGGCAGACGGTTGCCACGCACCCCGTAGGCCGCGCGTGAGAGCACCATCGTGGGCGCTGACCCGCGTTTGCCCGCGGTGGCGATGACGCCGCACAGCCAGAAGCTAAAAACCGTGCCGATCACGGCAACGACGAGGGCCTGGACGAATGAGATGCCGAAGCTCAAGACGTACGAGCCGTAACCCAGTCCGAGCACCGAGACGTTCGCCCCGAACCAGGGCCAGAAGAGGTCGCGGGGGTGCCCCTTTCGCTCCTTCTCGACGATGACGTTGATGCCGTTCTCTTCGATTCGAAGGACGCCGGAAGAACCGGTGCCCAGTCGCTCAGCTACGTCGTCGCTCACGGTGCCTCCTCGCGACAGCCGGGTGCTTCGCTCGCATCGATTGTACGCAGACATCAGTGTGGGCGGCACATCTGGTCGCCGCAGCGTTCGTTAGAAGTTTCACGACCTGCTCACTAGGGTGTTCCACTATGAGTGACGCGCCGCGACTCTTTTGTCTCGACACCGTCTTGATTGACGTCGTGTTGAAGATCGCCGCGCTGCCGCAGCGTGCGGGTGACGTGCTCGCGAGCGAGAACCTCATCACGACCGGCGGGGGCTTTAACGCCATGAGTGCCGCCGCTCGACACCACATGAGCGTCGTCTACGCGGGTCGACTGGGCGCGGGCCCCTTCTCCGCGCTCGCCGCGGCGACGCTCGAACACGAACACATCGAGGCGCCCGTCGCACGAAACGAAGCGCTGGACACGGGCATCTGCGTCGTGTTGCTCGAGCCGGACGGCGAGCGCTCGTTCGTCACCTCGCGCGGCGCCGAAGCCACCCTTCGTGGTAGTGACCTCGACGCGCTCGAGGTGCGAGCGGGTGACTACGTCTTGGTGTCCGGGTACAACGTGATGTACCGCGAACCCGCCACGTTGGTCCTGGCGTGGTTGTCTCGCCTCACGGGAGAGGTGACGGTCGTCTTCGACCCCGCGACGCGAATGGTCGACATCCCGAAGTCGAACCTCGACGCGATGATACAACGCTCGAATTGGCTGCTCTGCAACGCCACCGAGGCGGCGGCGCTCACGGGCCGCGACGACGTGGTGGAGGCGGCGTCCTTGCTCGCCACGCGCAACGACACCCTCGACGTACTCGTTCGAAGTGGGGCGAAGGGCTGTGTGGTGGCACTCAATCACCACGAGGCGGTGGTCGTTCCGGGATTCACGACCACGGTCGTCGACACCAACGGCGCCGGTGACGTGCACAACGGCGTCTTTTTGGCCGAGCTCGCCAGTGGTCACGAAGCCCTCGACGCGGCGCGATGGGCCAACGCGGCCGCCGCCATCGCGATCGGTCGGTTCGGTCCGGCCACCGGCCCGCGACGAGAGGACGTGACGCGCTGGATTACTCAGTTCGACGAGTGAGGGCCGTCGGCCTCGATCGATTCGACTGCTTACGGGCTCGCGATGGTCGCGTGAACCGCGTCGAGGTTGCGTGGGAAGTGACAGGCCACCTGACGGCCGGGAACGATGGTCAACAACTCTGGTTTTTCCACTCGACACAGGTCCGTCGCGATCGGACAGCGCGGATGGAAGGGGCAACCGCTGGGTCGGTCCGCAGGGTCGGGCACGTCGCCCTTGATGATGATGCGCTCACGTCGGGGCGCGTCAGTGTCGTTCAGCTCGGGAACGACGGACAGCAACGCTTCGGTGTAGGGATGCAGCGGGGTCTCGTACAACTCGCCGACGTGGCCGAACTCGACGAACTCGCCCAGGTACATCACGCCCACCCGGTCCGAGACGTGGCGCACGACCCCAAGGTCGTGCGCGATGAAGACGTACGTAAGGTTGAACTCTCGTTGGAGGTCGGCCATGAGGTTGAGCACTTGGGCCTGGATCGAGACGTCGAGGGCGCTCACCGGTTCGTCGGCGACGACCAAGGTTGGGTTGAGTGAGAGCGACCGCGCGATGCCGATGCGCTGGCGTTGGCCGCCCGAGAACTCGTGGGGGTAGCGATTGATCGCGGCCGCGTCCAAGCCCACGGTCGTGAAGAGCTCGCGAACCCGAGCGTCGATCTCGCTCGACGAGCCCATGTGGTTGATGCGCATGGGCTCGGCGACGATGTCGCCCACCGTGCGCCGAGGGTTGAGCGACGCGTAGGGATCTTGGAAGACCAGTTGAAACTGGCGTCGAAAGGGCCGAAGGCGTCGGCGCGAAAGTCCCGTGAGAGTGGTGCCCTCGAAGGTGACCGTGCCCGACGTCACGGGTGAGAGTTGGACGAGACAGCGCGCCAGCGTCGATTTACCACAACCCGATTCACCGACGATGCCGAGGGTCTCGCCGCGACGCACTTCAAGCGAGACGCCGTTGACGGCGCGCGAGACCACGCGCGCGCCCAACTTCTTGCCCCGCGAGGAGAACGTCTTCACGACGTCGGTGGCCTGGAGGACGACGTCGTCACTCACGAGTGCTGCTCCACGCTTTGGCGAATCGTCACGCGCTGGGCGTCACTCAACCAGCAGGCGTCGACGTGGTCCGCGTCTCCTCGAAGGGGTGGGCGCTGCGCGCACTGATCCATCACGTAGTCACAGCGAGGCGCGAACGCACAGCCCGGAGGCAAGTCCAACGGCGAAACCGCGTTGCCGCGAATGGTGTGGAGTCGCTCGTTCTTCGCGTCGAGTCGCGGCACGGCGTCGAGGAGTCCCCAGGTGTAGGGATGACGGGGACGACGTACCAGATCGAGTTCGGGCGCGATCTCGACGGGCCGTCCGGCGTACATGACGACGACGCGGTGCGCCATCTCGGCGATGACGCCCATGTCGTGGGTGATGATCACGATGGAGGAGTCGTAGGTGTCTTGGAGTTTCAGCATCAGGTCGAGGATCTGTGCTTGGGTGGTGACGTCGAGGGCCGTGGTTGGTTCGTCGGCGATCAAGAGGCGCGGATTACACGAGAGCGCCATCGCGATAACGACTCGTTGGCGCATGCCGCCCGAGAACTCGTGGGGGTAGCGATCGACGCGGGACTTGGGGTCGGGAATGCCGACCTGACCGAGGAGCTCAATGGCACGCTGGCGAGCGGCCGCCTTGGGTAGGTGCAGATGTTGACGGATCTGCTCGACGAGTTGCCAACCCACCGTGTAGACGGGTGTCAGCGCGGTCATGGGGTCCTGGAAGATCATGCCGATCGAGCCACCTCGAATCGGCTGGAGCTCTCGGTCGCTCAGTCCGAGGATCTCACGGTCCTCGAAGAGCACGCTGCCGGTAATGGTGACGTTCTTTTCGCGAACGAGTCCGAGCATCGAGTAGATCGCCACGCTCTTGCCCGAGCCGGACTCGCCGACGATTCCGACGATCTCCTTTCGTCCGACGTCGAAGGAGAGTCCGTCCACCGCGCGAAGGACGCCCTGGCGCGTGGCGAAGGAGACGGCTAAGTCGCGCACGCGTAGCACGGTAGGCCGTTCGTTCGTCGACTCAGACAAGGCGCACCCTCGGATCCAGGTAGGCGTAGAGCACGTCGACGACGGCGTTGGCGAGCACCACGAAGAAGGCACCGTACATCACGCAACCCATGATCACCGGCAAGTCCAGGTTCTGCAACGACGTGTAGGTCAGCATTCCCACGCCGGGCAGTCCGAAGACCACCTCGGTGAGCAGCGCCGCCCCACCGATCAGCGCGCCAAAGTCCAGGCCGAACAGCGAAACGATCGAGATCAACGAACAGCGCAAGGCGTGACGGAACAAGATGCGTCGCTCGGAGAGGCCCTTGGCGCGCGCCGTGCGGATGTAGTCCTCGTTGAGCGCGTTGACGAGTTCGGCGCGAAGGACGCGCGCGTAGATCCCCGCGTAGAGCGCGGCCAAGGTGAGCCAGGGGAAGAGGAGGTGGAGAAACCACTCGGTGGGACTGGTCGTGAAGGAGACGTAGCCCGGAGGGGGCACCCAAGCAAAGATCGACGAGTGGAACTTGCTCTGGGTGAGCAGGTTCATAACCTCGCCGAGCCAGTACGCCGGCACGGACACCGCGGCGATGCCGATGAACATGATGAAGGGGTCGATGAACTTGCCCTGGTTCGCCGCGGCGATGACCCCGCCCAACACGCCCACGATCAACCAGATCACCGCGGCGCCCACGACGAGTGAGAGGGTGATCGGCGCGGCCTGGGTGATCTGGGGCACGACGCGGTCGCCGATGTTCACGTAGGACGTGAGGTCCTGTTTGATGAAGAGGTGATCCATCATCAACAGATACCGAATAGGTAGGGGCCGGTTCAGCCCGAACTCTTTCGCCACCTGGGCGAGCACCTGCGCCGACGCGCTTCGCCCGGCGATGCGCGCGGCCGGATCGACGCCGGGGGTGGCGAAGAAGATGAGAAAGACGGTCACGCTGATGGTGAAGAGCACCAACACGGCCGACGCGAATCGCCGGACTACGAAGTAGAACATCTAGATCGATCCACGCAATTTGGCCTTGGGGTCGAAGGCGTCGCGAAAGCCGTCGCCGAGCACGTTGAGCGCCCCCGCGGTGATCACGATCATGATCCCCGGCGCCATCGCGACCCACGGTCGGGTGTAGAGCAGGTTGAGACCGTCGTTGATGATGGTGCCCCAGCTGGCCGCGGGGGGTTGGACACCGATGGAGAGAAAGGAGAGCGCGGACTCGGTGAGCATATTGAAAGCCACCATGAGCGGGAAGAACACGATGATGCTCGGCATCACGTTCGGCAGGACCTCCTTTCTCAAGATGCGCCAGTCCGAGGCGCCCGCGCCGATCGCGGCCTGGATGAACTCGCGTTGCTTCAGCGACATCACGAGACCTCGGATCGGTCGACCGACGTAGGGGACGAAGACGGCAGCGATGATGAGGATCGGCAAGAACAACGAACCGGGCTGGAGGTGGATGAAGAGGACGTTGATGCCGCTCGTGAGCAGCACCACGGACAGCGAGATCGCGAGGAGATAAATGGGAAAGGCCCACACGATGTCGAACAGTCGCGAGATCAGCCAGTCGATCGCCCCACCGAAGTAACCGGAGAAGAGTCCGAGCAGCGCCGCGACGACGCAACAGATCACCGCGGAGACGAAGCCGATGTAGAGACTGGTCCGACCGCCGTAGAGCAAACGGGCGAAGACGTCGCGGCCCTGGGAGTCGGCCCCGAGGAAGTACGTCGAGAAGTGCCAGGTAGGACCGATCGGCGTGACGCCGAGTCCGAGGCCCTGGGTGTTCGCCTGAAGGACGTTCACCGTCTTGTGGCCGAGTCGGATGGTGCCGTTAAGGTTCGAGGCGAAGGGGTTCTCGTGGGCGATACCGTGGGCGTAGACCGGTGCCAAGAGGCACGCGGTCACGATGAAGACGATGACCCCGAAGGCGGCGACCGCCGCCTTGTTACGACGGAGCTGGCGCAGCGACGACCGCCAGGGGCTTTCCGGTCCCCTGGCGGTCGTGACACCGTTGCCGGTGAGGTCAATGGTGCTGTGTTCTTCTGTCGCTACTACTTCACCCAAAGTTGGTCCACGTACATGTAGAACTGCTTCGAGAACTGGTAGTTCCCCGTGCCCTTCGAAACGAAGTCAGTCAACTTGGGGTTGAACAGTGGCACCCACGGCGCGTCCGTGGTCATGATTTCCTTGTCGATCGAGCCCCACATCGCGTTGGCCTTCTTGGCGTTGGTCAGCTCGAGCGCTTCCGCCGTTTGCATCTTGGCGCTGATGGACTTGTTGCAGTAGCCCGAGATGTTGATGCTGTTGTCCGACGCCGGATGGAAGTTCGCGCACGAGAGCAGCACGTTCAAGAAGTCCGACGCGGCGGGGTAGTCCTGGTACCACTGGCTCACGCTGATCTGCACCTTGTTCTTGGTGTTCTGGATGTACGTGAACTGGATATTGGCGGACAAGGGCTTGACCGTGGCCTTGTAACCAATCGAGTTCAACACGCTCTGGATGTACTGACCAACGGCGAGGTTCACCGGGTCGTTGGTGACCACGACGCCGACCTTGTCACCGGCCGTGCCCGAGGCCTTCACCAGGGCCTTCGCCTTGGCGAGGTCCGGTCCCGCGTAGGTCGATGAGCTCTTGCTGTTGTAGGCGCAATAGGGCAGGTAGCCGGGAAAGCCCGGTGGCAAGATCGTGCAGGTTGGCTGGCCGAGCTTCGTGCCACCGTAGAGGTTCACCACGTCGTTCTTGTTGATCGCGTAGTTGAGCGCTTGACGGGCCTTTACGTTGTTGAACGGCGCGATGTTCACGTTCATCGGCGCGTACCAGTCGGCCGTCAAGGGGTTGACGTGCAACTGCGAGGCGTACTTGGTCGAGATCTGCTGGAGACGGTCCGTCGGCAGTGGGTCAAAGACCCAGTTGGCCTGGTTGTTCTCGACCGAGGTGACCTCGGACTCCACGGTCTCGCCGAAGGTCTCCTCGATTGTCGCGGGGTAACCCTGAGGTTGGGCCGCGGCCGACCAGACCTTGAAGTAAGGATTGCGCTTCATGGTCAATCCGGTGGTGGGGTTGTACTTGGAGAACGTGTACGCGCCCGTCCCAGGGATTGGAACGTCACCTTGATCCTTGCCGGGCGTGCTGGCCGGAAGTATCGAGCCGAAGGGCACGGCGAGTTGGTCGAGGAACTCTGAGTCGGACTTGATGAGGTTGACGACGATGGTGTTGGTCGTCGCGTTCACGGTCACGCCACCCTTCAGCGTGCACGTCGCGGGCTTCGTCACGCACGCTGGTCCACCGACGATGTCGTTGTACCAGGTACCCGCGTTGGGGTTCGAGACCTTAAAGATCCGCTGGAAGCTCGCGAGCACGTCCTTCACCGTCACGGTCTTGCCATTCGAGAACTTGATTCCGGTACGCAGCTTGAAGGTGTAGGTCTTGCCAGCGTTCGTCACCTTGGGCATCGCGACCGCGAGGTCGGGAACGACGTTGAACGACGACTGTCCGCTCACCTTCTCGAAACTCACCAGACCGTCGTAGGACGCCTGGTACAACTGCCAGTACTGCAGGGTGTAGTTGACCTGGGGGTCCAACGTGCCACCCGCCGTGGAGGCCAAAAGGTGCAGCGTGCCTCCCGCGTGTTTCGACTGATAAGTGAAGGCCGCGCCCGCGGGCGCGGCCGTCCCCATCGCGACAAGCATGCTCGACATCAGAGCGAGCGCCCCGAACGTTACGAACACCTTCTGGACTAACTGCTTGGCCATCTTGCTCCCCTTTACTATCTAGATAAAACAGGCCCGTCGCTCAAGTGTCGTGTTGGGCGAGGAAGTCCTCGACCACGGACAGGTAGCGTTCGCGTTCTTCAATGAAGGGCATGTGGCTCGACGCCTCAAAGATCTCCCACCGCACGTCGGGGATGGCGTCGAAGAAGGGTTGGACCGTGGCCGGCGTCGCCTCGTCGAAGCGACCCGAGAGCAACAAGGTCGGCGCCACGATGTTCTGAACACGCTCGACGACACTCCAGTCCTTCAGGGTCCCGATGCAGAAGAATTCGTTCGGCCCGTTCATGGTGTGGTACACCGTCGGGTCCGCGTTGAGGTACTCGAACGTGCGCACGACCTCTGGGGGATTCGGTACGACACGACAGACGTGTTCGTCGTAGTAGACCTGCGACGCCGCGAGGTACTCGGGTTCGTCGGTCGTGCCGTTTGCTTCGTGGCGATCGAGGGTTGCTTCGACGTCGGAGGGCAAGAGTCCACGAAGCACCTTGGCTTCACTGGACCACAGCGCCATCGAGGCCGGGGAGTTGGAGAGCACGATTGTGCGAAGCCCTTCGGGTTGGCGGATGGCGTGCTCGGCACCGAGCATGCCACCCCAGGACTGACCCAAGAGGTGGTAGTCGTCCGCGATGCCGAGTTCGTCCAGCAGATTGTCGAGTTCGTCCAAAAAGAGTTTCACGGTCCAGAAGTCGCCGCCGCGCTCGGGCAGGTGCGTCGAACGTCCGCCACCAAGCTGGTCGTAGTGCACGACGGCACGCCCACTTTCGGCGACGTCGGCGAGTGAAAGAAGATAGTCGTGCGTGCATCCCGGACCACCGTGGACGACGACCAGTGGCGTCATCCCCGAATCCAGATCGCCGGTGACGCGATACCACGTCGACCACTCACCAAAGGAAACGGTGTCCTCGTGAACGTTATCCCTCGCCATCGCGGCATTATAGGGTCAAGCCAGCGGGCGCACAATGCAGGTCCCAAGGGCGCTCAATGACCGTGACGTCGCCGGTGCCGAGAATGAGTACGTTATCGCCGCCCTCGGCCCGTCCGCGATGCTCGCCGAAGGCCAATTCTTCGTGAACGAGGGAGTCAGGCGCGAATAGCCGTCGTGTCCACGCACCGGGCACCGTCGCCTAGAAGTAGTTCTCGCCCAGCTCCTCACTCCACTTGGCAACGCGCAGTTCACTGCGCGGTCCGCTCCAGGAGTAGACCGGTTTGATGTCGAGGACCTGGGTGTCGTTGATGGCGTCGAGACCTCGTACGACGAGGGACCTCTTGTCGACCTTCTCCAGGGCGACGATCGAGAGCATCAGACGATTGGGACGGTCCTTGTTCCGTTGCGCGAAGATACCCACGTCGGGCCACTCGCTGTTACCACGCGGGCGTCGGTGCCAGGGTCCCGGCGGCACGTTCTCGGCGAGGGACGCGAAGAACACAATCTCAACGTGCGAGAACTCGTCGAGTCCGCGCAGCGCCGCACCCGGCACGTCGTCCGCCAACTCGACGACGGAGACGAAATCGTCCCAACTGTCGTCGCTCATGTCGCGCCGCTCGTTGCGCACGAAGGCGATGGTGCGCATCACGGGTTCCACGAGCCCAATCTAGTGACGACCGTCGTCGACGCGATTTAGCGTCGCGAGCGGGGAACACGTCAGCGGTAACGTTGAGCGTTCGAGAGAAGAAGAGATGGCTGAACTTACCTTTACCTACGGAACCATGGCCGCGGGAAAATCCACACTCGCCTTACAACTCTGCTGGCAACTACGAGAGGGTCGCAGCGACGTCGCACTATGGACCTTCGGCGACCGCAGCGACGACGGAATGGTGACCAGTCGCATCGGGATCGAGGCCGCCGCCGAGGCGATCGTTCCCGGGACCGACATTGACAGCAACGTGGCAGGACTCGTCGAGCGCGGGGTGAAGACTCTGGTCATCGACGAGGCGCAGTTCGCGAGCGTCGCGCAGATTGACGCGCTGGCTCGGCTCGTCGACGAGTCTGACGTTGACGTCCACGTTTTTGGACTCGCGGCAGACTTTCTCTTGAACGTCTTTCCCTCCTCTGCTCGGCTCTTCGCCATCGCCGACTGGGCACACGAGTTGCCGCTGACGTCGTCGTGTTGGTGCGGAAAAAAGGGTCGCTGCAACGCGCGCGTGGTGAACGGACTCGTCGCGCGTGAAGGTACCCAGTTCGTGACCGGTGACGTCAGTGAGGGGGCCGTTCACTATCAGGTTCTCTGCCGCACCCACTACCGGCTCGGTCAACTGGGCGCCGAACCTCCGGCGACCGCCGAGGCGTGACGCTGGGTTCGTAGGCCTCATTCATGAGTCACCATGGCCGCCCCCTCGTTCGCGCGCGGTGAGGCCGTGTCATCAGAGATGACCCCGTCGTCACCCCTCGTACTCATGGGTGAAACGGTGCGCCCCAGTCCCGAGGCCGTGTTCTCCGAGTGCCTCTGCGGGGGCTCGGCTCTATGTCCTGGGCACGCGTACTTTCACGGCTCCAGATCCGACTTGCTCGGCCGTTGCCGTGACGCGGATCCCGATTTGACGGTTTTCGGCGATCCCCTTCTTCTCGTCCTGGCGGGTCCCGAATGTCACTCCCGTTTGCAGTGCTTTCTCAGGTCGCTTCCGACGACACGCACGAGCGTCGACCCGCTGGCCACGCTCAGATTTGAAGAGCTCGTGACGGTGGCGCGTGTCAAACTACCGAGAACAACTTGTTCGAGGGGAGCTTCGTGGGCAAAGAGTTGTGGCAGGAATCGGCGTCGTCGCTGGCGCAGCTTATCCGCAGTGGCCAGACGTCGTCTCATGAGGTCCTCGAAGCGCACCTCGCGCGCATTGCTTCGGTGAACGGCGCCGTCAACGCCGTCGTGGAGGTTCGTCCCGACGAAGTTCTCGCCGCGGCGGACGCCGCGGACGCGGCACTGAAGAGCGGCGCGGCCCTCGGCGCGCTGCACGGAGTTCCCTTCAGCGTGAAGACGAATCTGGACGTGGCCGGCTACGTCACGAGCGAAGGGTCGATTGCGCAGAAGGACCTCGTCGCCACCGCCGACGCACCAATCGTCGAGAAGATGCGTGACGCTGGCGCGGTGATGCTCGCGCGCACCAACATGCCTGATCTCGGACTACGAATCAACTCGGAGTCGTCGCTCTACGGCGCCACACACAATCCCTGGAAGCATGGCTACACCGCGGGTGGGTCCTCCGGAGGTGAAGCGGCCTCGATCGCCTCGGGGATGAGCCCTCTGGGACTTGGGAACGACATCGGCGGATCACTTCGAAACCCGGCGTACTGCTGTGGCATTGCGTCGATCAAACCCACGCGGGGACGCGTGGCCCAGGGCAATCCGAGCAGCGTGTTCGACATGGCCATCAACTCTCAGATCATGCTGGCCGATGGCGTACTGGCGCGACACGTCGGGGACGTTCGTCGCGGGCTCGAAGTGGTCATGGGTTCGCATCGAGGCGATCCCCAGTCCGTGGACGTGCCCTTGTACGGTCGTCCCGTTTCGAAGCGCGTCGCGCTCGTCGTAGAACCGATCGGTGGCGGAATCGACGCTCACGTCGCCGAAGGCGTTCGCGTCGCGGGAAGGGCGCTCGAGGCGTCGGGCTACGAGGTGGAAGAAGTCGAGCCGCCGCTCCTCTTCGACGCGTACTTCGCGTGGACGGAGTTGATGATGACCAGCCTCGCGGTGGCGATGCCCCGACTGGAGCCGCTGATGGGCGAGGGGGGAAAGCGGTTCCTCGACTTGACCTACGTAGAGTTCCCGCCCTCGACCGCCGCGTCGATGGCCCTGATGCACGAGACCCGCTACCGGGTGGCCAGCGCGTGGCGAGCGTTCTTGACGAGCTACCCCTTGATCGTCGGGCCGGTGTGGACCCAACCTCCTTTCCCCTTGGGCTTCGATATCCAAGACGCCGATTCGGCGATGCAGGTCGTGGAACTCTTCCGCTTTGTTCTTCCGCCCAATCTCCTCGGACTACCGGCGGCCTGCGTCGCGACGGGTGTCGCGAACGGGCTACCGACCGGGGTCCAGGTCATTGGCGATCTCTTTCGAGAAGACCTCTGTCTGAACGCGGCTGAAGCCATCGAACAGAGCGTTGGCGTCCTCACGCCTATCGATCCACGCCCGTAGATTGTGGAGGTTCTCATCCGTCCAATCGTCTTCGGCGACGTCATTCCAGCGTCAATGGTCCTCCAAGGCGGCTCGCTGACGCCCGAGGTGGAGGACGAAGCCAGCGCCGACGCCTACTGGTCCGCCGTCGAAGAGACCCGTCGTCGCCGAGGTGACGTGTTGGTGGCCGAAGTGAACGGCGAGGTGGTCGGCGTGTGTCAAGTCCTCATCTTCCAACACTTCCAACACGCGGGGGGATGGTGTTGTGAGCTCGAGAGCGTGCACGTGCGAAGCGACCAGCGCGGTCGAGGTATTGGCTCGAAGCTTCTACAAGTGGCCGAGGCGCTCGCTCGGCGCGAGGGGTGCTACCGGGTGCAGTTGACCAGTCGCAACGTTCGACTCGACGCGCACCGTTTCTACACGACCAACGGATTCGAACAAACCAGTCAGGGCTTCAAGAAGCGGCTCGACCCAGACGCTGGTGGGCACTAGCCGAGCGCGCGTCTCGGTTCGAGCGCCGCCTTCGCGCTCGCACGTCGTACAATCGCTTCGAAGTGCATGATCCTCTCATCGAAAGAGTCCGCGATGTCGAAACCCAAGCGACTGCCTCGGCACGTGGGCATCATCCCCGACGGCAACCGGCGTTGGGCCCACGGCCAAGGGTTCGAGAAAGAAGAGGGCTATCGCTTTGGCCTGCAGCCCGGGCTCGAGGTGTACAGCGCGTGTCTCGAACTAGGTATTCCGGAGATCACCTTCTACGGGTTTACGGTCGACAACACGAAGCGCCCCGCGGCCCAGATCGAAGCCTTTCGAGCCGCCTGCGTCGAAGCCGTCGCGGAGTTGGAGACGAAGGACGCGGACCTCCTCGTGGTTGGCAACACGCAGTCCGCGCTCTTTCCCAAGGAGCTGCTGTCGTACACGCAACGGACGAGAATCGGTGAAGGCCGCATCAAGGTCAACTTCCTCGTCAACTACGGCTGGAGTTGGGATCTCAACTACTCACTGAGGAAGGGGAACGTGAGGAGAGGTGACGACATCGCCGACGGCATCGCGTCGGCCGACATCTCGAGAATCGATCTCATCGTCCGTTGGGGAGGGGGTCGCCGACTGAGTGGATTCTTGCCGATTCAGTCCATCTACGCGGACTTCTACGTGGTCAATGAGCTCTGGCCGGACTTTTCAATCGACCAGTTCCACGAGGCCCTTGCGTGGTACCAAGACCAAGACGTGACGCTCGGGGGATAGAGCGAGCGTCGCCGCGGATGGTCAATGAAAGTGACATCTGGCCAGTCAACTACAGCGAATCACTCGGCTCTCGGAGTCATCAACGATATGCCCCACCGGAGATCTTGCGTCGATCGCGTGGCGCGGCGTCCGTCGGGCGAGCAGACATCAAATCGCGCAAGTTAAGACTTGCGCATCGTGCGTTTATCCGCTAGTCTCCACTTGCGGATCAAACACTGAACGAGGGGGTTTTCCATGAACACTGACCGAATAGAACGAGAAGTCGTGATCGACGCACCGATCGCACGGGTGTGGTCGGCACTGACGGAGCCAAAGTCCGTCAGTGCGTGGTTCAGTAACGGGGCCGACGTGTCGATCGATCTTCGCGTTGGCGGGGTGATGTCCTTCGACCAGGGCGACCACGGAGCTTTCCAAACGGTCATCGTCTCGGTCACGCCGCCCCACGTGTTTTCGTTTCGATGGGCCTCGGCGTACCCTGGCGTTCTCGCGACCGAGGAGAATTCGACCTTGGTGGAGTTCTCCTTGAAGGAGACGCCGAGGGGCACCGTACTTCGCGTGGTGGAGAGTGGCTTCGACGCGCTCGAAATTCCTGCCGATCGCGTGCAACACGCTGGATTCGAGAATCACTCTAAAGGTTGGAACAGTGTCGTGGCGGCGATTGACGCGTACGTGATGGCGAACCTCGAAACTTCGATCATCGACTCGCCGTGAGCAACGTCACTGAAGTCCTCGTCGCGCTCGCCGACCCTACGCGACGAGACCTTCTCGAGAGGCTCTCGCTCCGGGGCGAGGCGACCGCGACGGCGCTAGCCGGTGACCTTCCGATCAGCCGTCAAGCCGTCGTCCAGCACCTCACTGTCTTGGACAAGGTAGGACTGGTTCGAGGACGTCGCCACGGCCGTGAGCATCGTTTCATCGTCCGAACAGAGCCCCTTGGCGAAACGGTGAAATGGATGGAGAGTCTGTCCCAACAGTGGGATCGTCGGCTCAGGCTGATCCAACAGATCGCCGAGGCGTCGACGGGTCGAGAAGACAACCCAAAGCAAGTACTGAGCCAGAAAGCAGAGAGCAATGAATGACAAGGACTACACCACGACCTTCACGGTCAGCGAATCACCGGCAGAAGTCTTCGCCGCCATCAACAACGTCCGAAGTTGGTGGGCGGGAGACATCGAAGGCAGTACTGACCACCTCGGTGATGAGTTCACGTATCGATACGAAGACCTCCACTATTCCAAACAGAAGATTGTGGAGCTCACTCCCGGCAAGAGAGTCGTGTGGCTTGTCACCGACTCCCACTTGAGTTTCACCGAAAACTCGAGCGAGTGGACGGGCACGCGCATCACCTTCGATGTCTCCACTGACGGTGACAACACCGTGATCCGCTTTGCTCACGTTGGATTGGTTCCCGAATTTGAGTGCTTTTCCGATTGCTCAAACGGCTGGAACTTCTACATCAATGGCAGTTTGCGGGACTTCATCGCGACGGCGATAGCCCAGCCCGACCCGCTGCAGTAGAAGAGACGGCGATGGCTCGACCGTGGCGACTCTCGGCAACAGGAAGGTCGATGAACGGCGGCGATCATTGGTGTTACCGAGAGACGAAGTCCGTACTGAGTCGCGCTCCGGCCCACCCACGGCTCTGCAAAAGCACGGTACGTCGAGTCACGTGCAACGAGGGGTACGCGGTGCAACTTCGCGACACGGCACTTTCGGCGAGTTCGGCCACGTCGATCATCGCACTCGGGAGCGCCGCGCGTGCTGGGTGGTCGCGGTCTGGGAGATGAATCGGACGGAAATTGGAGGGGCGACTCGTTTCGGTGTCTGACCGCGTCGCCGAGGGCGAGGGTTCGCCGTCGAGGACTGTACGTAGCCCGTCCTAGTCGACGATCTCGCGAAGTTCTCCGTCGTCGACGTCGAAGACGAATCCACGAATCTCGGTGCCATCAATGAACGGGCTCGCGCGAAGGGTGGCGACGGTCGTGCGAACGTCCTCGTCAACGTCAGCGTAGGCGCCAAGTCGAAAAGGCGGACGGGCCCCGAGGGCCGAAGTGATCTGCTCTTGAAGCGTCTCCTCGTCGAAGGACTCGAGACCACAGCGCGTGTGATGGATGACCATGACGGAGCGCGTCTCCAGCAGGCGTTGACTAAGTAGGAGAGAGCGCACCGCGTCGTCACTCGCGATGCCACCAGCGTTTCGAATGAGGTGGGCTTCGCCGAGGTCGAGGCCGAGCGCGCCAAAGAGGTCGAGGCGCGAGTCCATGCACGTGAGGACCGTGAGCTGGAGTCGAGGGGCGGTGGGCAACTCGCGGTGTCCGTGCGTCTTCACGTACGAGCGATTGTGCAAAAGCAGTTCGTCGATGGCGCTCATCGCTCCATCTTAGGAAATCACTACTTTGACTTGGCTCGACGTGATCGAGAGTCACTACGCTCGAATCAGGAGGTGACTATGGAGAGCATGGACCGAATTCGAGAAGAGCTTCGACAGCCCTCACTCGATCTACACGAGCTGATTCCTGAGGTCATGAAGAGTTACGTGACGATGTCGACGGCCGCCATGGCCGAAGGCGAGCTTTCGAGCGCGGTGAAGGAGCTACTGGCCGTCGTGATCGCGATCACCCGAGAGTGCGACGGCTGTATCGTCGCGCACACCCGTGGGGCCGTGCGCGCCGGCGTCACCCGCCAACAGCTCGGCGAAGCGATCGGCGTCGCGATCGTGATGAACGGGGGACCGGGAACGGTCTGGGGTCCACGAGCGCTTCGAGTCTTCGATGAGGCCCTGGCGGCGCGAAGGGCCTAGAAGCTGTAGTCGACGTGCTTGATGCCGTTCACGAAGCTCGAAGATAGTCGCGCGGGTGGTCCAGTGTGGTGAATGGACGGCGTGCGCGCGAGGAGGTCGCGCCACATCACCGTGATCTCGCGACGAGCCAAGTGCGAACCAAGGCAGACGTGTGGTCCGGGCGCACCGAAACTGAAGTGGTCGTTAGGGGTACGAGCGACGTCAAACTTGAGCGGGTCGACGAAAGCGTTCTCGTCGCGGTTGGCCGAGTTGTAGAACATGACGACCTTGTCGTTCTTCTTGAGCTCGAAGCCCGACAAGGTGTAGTCGGCGTCGAGTGTCCGGCGCATCCAGGTGATCGGCGTCGCCCAGCGCAGAATCTCGTCCGTGGCCGTCTTGGCGAGTCCTTCGAAATCGTCGGTGAGAAGCTTCTTCTGGTCGGGGAAGTCGTCGAAGGCGATCAGCGCGTGCGCGATGGCCGTTCGCGTGGTTTCGCTACCCGCGGTCACCAGCAGCACGAAGAATGACGCCAGCTCCTGTTTGGTCAGTTTCTCGGACGCGATCTCCGCGTTGACCAGTGCGCTGGTGATGTCGTCGATAGGTTGATCGACGCGAAACGTCGCGAGTTCATCCATGATGCCCGTCAACGTCGCTCCGGCCTCAATGAAGGCCACTGTCGGGTCGCTGCCATCGGGAATGAACTCGGAGTCACCCATCGAGAGGATGACGTTCGAGCACTTTTGCACCGTGGCGTACTCACTTCGCGGTACGCCCATCATCGAACAGATGATCTCGAGGGGAAAGGGCGCCGCGATGTCGGCGATGAAGTCACCCGTTCCTCCACTACGCGCTCGATTGAGCACGTCGTCCGCGACACGATCGATGGACTCCTCGACGGCGCGAATGTTCTTCGGACTGAACGCTCTCGAGACGATCCGCCGCAGGCGGGCGTGCTTGGGATTATCCGTGGAGACCATCCCCGAGAAGTACTCGACGATTTCCGGTGGAAAGTCGATGATCGACACGGCGCCCGGGCCGGAGATGAAAACGTCGGGGCGGCGCGAGGCCTCCGCGACGTCCGCGTAACGCGTCAGCGCGTAGTAGCCGTCATCCGGTGCGAGATCAAGGGTGGACCCGGCCAGGATCGGGGTGTCGTAGTGGCCGATGGGGAGATCGTGGCGAAGGACGCGAAAGGCCTCTTGTCGTTCGCTGAGAGGTCGGAGCCAGAACTCAGTTGCGGAGAGGTCGATTTCGTTGGCGCTCAGACTTGCGGAATCACTAATCATCAGAATCATCGTAGTAAGTCGGTCCTCGAGGGCACGGCACTGTGATTTCACGGCAGACTGGATGGGTGGAACTTAGCGATCAGGAGCGAGCGAGCCGACTGTCAGCGCTCAACGCGTTGATGGATTTGATGCGTCCGTCGGTCCAGGCCGACGGCGGAGACTTGGTCCTCATTCGCTGTGACGTCGAAACGGGCGTCGTCGAAGTCCAACTTCAAGGTGCGTGTTCTAGTTGCGCCATCTCTACCGACACCATCCAAGGTGGCGTCACGCGTATCTTGATGGACCGACTTCCCTGGGTGAGTGAGGTCATCGGAGGCGTCGACGAGACAATGGACCCCGAAGACTCGTCACTTCTCGGCACGGGCGGCTACGTGCCGCGCTACCGCTCGCTGTAGAGAGACCTACGTCGCCTCGGGCAAATCGACGTTGGTGAGTTGCTCGGCCAGTGTCCACAGTCGCTCGCCAAGACGAGGCTTCCGTGCGGACCGGGGAATTCGAACGATGGTCGTAGGACCGGCGAGGCCAAAGTATCTGCTCGGTCCGTAGTACACGCCACTGACGGCCTCGGGACTCGCTGCCGCGTAGAGCAGTGGTTCGGAACCCTGTTCCACACCCTGGGACGGGAGGAATTTGGCCTCTCGCGTCCACTGACGCCGCGGTCGGTCTCTACCGAGACTGGCTCCCGCGCTAATGAGGTTGGTCCTCGTGAAGCCGGGGTGCGCCGCGTTGCTGATGAGGTCCCAGGTGCGGCGGCTGGCGATGGACGCGAGCTCCTGGGCGAAGAGGAGATCGGCGAGTTTGGATTGGGCGTAGGCCGGGTAGGGACTGTAGTGCCGTTGGCGTTGAGGGTCCCCGAAGCTGATACGACCCATGGCCGCGGCAGGGCTACTCATGGTCGTCACGCGCGGCTCGCGGCTGGCGAGCAGGAGTGGCAAGAGGCGCAACGTCAAGGCGAAGGGCCCTAGGAAGTTGGTGCCCAGTTGCAGTTCGAAACCGTCGACGGTCTCGAAGCGCTTGGGCGGCGCCATCACGCCCGCGTTGTTGATCAGTACGTTCAGCGGACGGTTCTCGCCGAGGAGTGCCTCGGCGAGGGCCTTCACTGACGAGAGATCGGCCAGGTCGAGCAGTCGGACTTCGAGTTGGGCGTCGGGCTGTTGGGCGAGAATCTCCTCGCGTGCGGCCTCTCCTTTCTCCTTCGAACGAACCGCCATGATTACCTGAGCGCCCGCGCCCGCCAGTCGTCGGGTCGCTTCTTTGCCCGTCCCGCTGTTCGCGCCGGTGACGAGGACGGTTTTGCCCTCCTGCGATGGAACCCTGTACACCACACTCCCTTTACCGGACGCCTTCGTGGGCGCGATCGACGAGTGACTTGAGCGTAACGTTTTCGTGGCGCCGGTGAACGCCAACGGTCACGATCGCGAGTGCGTGTGGTATTATTTAGTTAGGTGAACTAATGAATATGACGACGAACGAAACCGCCGCTCGCTTGCGTCGTGCGATCACGCGCATGAATCGCAGACTCCGTTACTCGGCGCTCACGGGCGTCACGCCAGCACAGGCCTCGATACTGGCCTCGATCGACAAGCTTGAGCGTCCCTCACTCGGCGACCTCGCGATCGCTGAACAGGTCCAACCGCCCTCGATAACGAAGTTAGTAAAGGGCATGGGTCAGCTCGGTCTGATCGACACCTTCGAAGACGAAACCGACCGTCGCTGCACGCGCGTTCGCTTGAGCGCCCTTGGTCGAAAGGAACTCAACGTCATTCGACAGCGCAAGACCGAGTTCCTCGAGCGAAAGCTTCTCGCGTTGTCATCGAATGATCAACGCAAGGCCGAAGAACTCGTGTCCTTTCTCGAAGCCTTGTTGGAGGACGAGTGATGAGTACGCGTGGTAACGCACGCACGTTCGCGGCATTGAAGGTTCGTAACTTTCGCCTCTACTTCATCGGTCAGTTGATCTCGATGTCCGGAACGTGGATGCAGTCAGTGGCCCAGGGTTGGTTGGTGTTGCAGATCACGGGTTCGTCGGTTGACCTCGGGATCGCGGTGGCTCTGCAGTTCGTGCCCATGCTGCTCCTCGGCTCGTACGGGGGGCTCATCGCCGACCGACACGAGAAGCGTCGCATTTTGTACTTCACCCAGACGTCGGCCGGCCTCTTAGCCCTGTTGCTCGGCATTCTCGTGAGCACCCATCACGTCACCGTCGTTGGCGTCTACCTCATCGCGTTCGGCCTCGGAGTAGTCAACCTCTTCGACGTACCCGCGCGTCAAGCCTTCGTGCAAGAGATGGTCGGACGCGACCTCATCGCGAACGCGGTGAGCTTGAATTCGGTCTTGATGAACTCAGGCCGTCTCATCGGCCCCGCCATCGCCGCGGGCGCCATCGCGCTCATTGGGACCGCGGCCTGTTTCTACGCCAACGCCGCCTCCTTCCTCGCGGTGCTGATCGCGTTGCTCTTGATGCACAAGTCGGAGTTCTTGCCGATGCGCACGGTCGCACGCGAGAAGGGCCAGCTCCGCCTTGGTCTCAAGTACGCCTTCCACAATCCTTTGATGCGTAACGTCATCATCGCCGTCGCGGTGGTGGGCACGTTCGCGTACAACTTCACGGTCACGTTGCCGCTCCTCGCTCGTATCACCTTCCACGAGCACTCGGCCGGTCACTACGGCATCTTGATGGGCGCGATGGGACTGGGCGCGGTCATCGGTGGACTCTTGGTCGCCCGCCGTTCTCGGCCGACGCCCAAGATGCTCGCCCTCATCATGTTGGGCTTTGGCGTGGCCATGACGCTGGCGGCCTTCGCGCCCACGGTGACGCTGGCCGAGATCGCCATGATTCCCACGGGCGCGTTCTCGATTGCTTTGATCGCCACCGCGAACTCCCTGTTGCAGCTGAACTCCAGCGAGCACATGCGCGGTCGCGTGATGAGCCTCTACAGCATCGCGTTCTTGGGAACGACGCCGATCGGGGCACCCCTCGTCGGCCTCGTGGTGTCGTGGTCGAACCCCCGCGTTGGCATCTTCATGGGCGCGGTCTTCGCGGTGCTCACGAGCGTCGGGCTTCTCGTGCAACAGCGCCAGGAGCAGCGCGGCGTCGCGGTCCTGCAGTCGGTCTAGGCGTTGTGAACCTTGGGTTCCTTCGGGAGTCCGAGGGCTCGCTCGCCAATGATGTTGCGCTGAATTTCAGCCGTTCCGCCCCAGATCGTCTCGGAGCGCGAGAAGAAGAACTGGGCTTGAAGTTCCGACACGGGATAGTCGGCCCGGCCGCGGCGCGCCGTACCCGAGGGGCCCGTGACGGGTCCTTTCCCGGTAAGGACCTGGGCCTCCATGCCGAGTATGTCCATGGCAAGTTCCATTGACGAGCGATGGGCTTCGGACCAGAACATCTTGTTGCACGCGCCGAGCAGTGCCGCGTGGTGGGTGTTGTTGAGCGCGTCGGTGAGCGAGCGGTAGCCGTTGATCTCCATGATCTTCACCTTCGACCAGGCTTTCACGAGGGCGTCGCGCACGAGGGCGTCGTCGCTCTTGTTCACCCGCCTGGTCTCCTTGACGACCGTCTCCCACTCTTTCAGGAAGCGGCGATAGCCCGTCGTGGCCGACGAGCCGCGCTCGAAGCCGAGCGTGGTCATGGCGACCTTCCAGCCGTTGTTGACACCACCGACGACGTTGCCCTTGGGGGCGCGCGCGTTGGTGAAGAAGACCTCGTTGAACTCGGTCGAGCCGTCGACCTGCGTGATGGGACGAACGTCGACACCCTCTTGGTGCATCGGCACGAGGAGGTAGCTGATGCCCGCGTGCTGGGGTGCGGTGGGGTCGGTGCGGGTGAGCAGGAAGACGTAGTCGGCGTGCTGAGCCTGGGTCGTCCAGACCTTCTGGCCGTTGATGACCCACTCGTCACCGTCGAGGACCGCCGAGGTCTTCAGGGCCGCAAGGTCCGACCCCGAATTCGGCTCGGAGAATCCCTGGCACCAAGCAATCGACCCGTTCAAGATGCCCGGGATGAACTCCTTCTTCTGCTCGTCGCTGCCCCACTGCAATATGGTCGGGCCCACCAACGTGTCACCGAAGAAGTCGGCGCGAACGGGCGTATTCGCCTTGGCGAACTCTTCGTTCATGACGACCTGGTCCATGAGCGAGAGACCCTTACCGCCGTACTCGACGGGCCAGCCGGCACAGATCCAGCCGCCCGCGAAGAGTTTCTGGGTCCAGGTCTCGTTGAAGCTCGCACGCTCCTCAACGCTCAAGGAAAAGCCCGGATCGAACCACCCTTGGGGCAGGTTCTCCTCGAGCCAAGCGCGAATCTCCTTACGAAAGGACTCGGCTTCAGGGGGGTAGGTGAGATCCATAGTCCGAATGGTACTCAAGGTCCCAACGGCACTTTTGGGCCATTTGTGAACACTCTGGAATTGGAGGAGAATGGAAGACCCCGGTCACTAGGAAAGTTGCCCCTTGCCTCGCTCAATCGCTGAAGCCCTCGTCAAGATCAAGGCCTCGTGGGCGTTGAGCCGACGCATCACCCTTCCCGCACGCGTCCCGGCGAGATTGGTCGAACCGGGCAAGCACCGCGTGGCCTTTCTGGTCTACCGGGGTAATCCGCGTTGCGGGGGCCAAGGGGTCTACACCCGCCACCTGACCCGTGAACTGGTGGCCCTCGGTCACAGCGTCGAGGTCTTCTCCGGTCCGCCGTGGCCCGAATTGGACGAGGGGGTGGGCTTCACGCCCGTTGGCGGACTCGATCTCTACCGCGACCCCGATCCCTTCCGTATTCCCGCGCGCTCGGAGTTCAGGTCACTCGCCGACGTCGCGGAGTTCGCCGTCATGATGAGCGCGGGCTTCGGCGAGCCGCTCGCGTACTCGATGCGCGTCGCGAAGATCCTGGCCGGGCGTCGGGGCGACTTCGACATCCTTCATGACGACCAGTGCATGGGTCGGGGCATCTTGAAGCTGCATCGACAGGGCTGGCCGTTGCTCGAGACCTTGCACCATCCCATAACCGTCGACCGCTCGATCGCGCTCGATCACGCCGAGACGCGTTGGCAGCGCTTCACGACGCGTCGATGGTTCGGCTTCCTTCGCATGCAGGTGCGCGTCGTCAAGCAGCTCCCGGCCGTGTTAACGGTGTCGCACAACTCCAAGATCGACATCAACGCCCAAATGGGCGTGGCGCTGAGCCGCCTCACCGTCGTGCCGGTCGGTGTGGATCAGGACGTCTTCAAGCCCTACGACGACGTCGTGAAGAAGAAGGGCCGCCTGATGGTCACCTCGAGTAGCGACGTGCCCATGAAGGGGCTCGTGCCCCTACTCGAAGCCATCGCCAAACTGCGCGTCGAGCGCGACATCGACTTGCTCGTCATCGGCAAGCCCCAACCCAAGGGCCGCGTCGCGCTCGCCCTCGAGCGTCTCGGACTGACCGACATCGTCTCCACCGTCACGGGGGTCAGCGACGAAGAGCTCGCGCGCCTCTACGGCGAGGCCGAGGTGGCGATCGTACCCAGCCTCTACGAGGGCTTCTCCCTGCCGGCGATCGAAGCGATGAGCTGTGGCGTGCCGGTCGTGGCGACGAGGGGCGGGGCTCTGCCCGAGGTCGTGGGCACGAACGGTGAGACCGGCCTCTTGGTCGAGCCGAATAACCCCGAAGCGTTGGTGGCCGCGATTGGCCGACTCCTCGACGACGCCGAACTGCGTGATCGCCTGGGCGCCAACGGTCGACGTCGCGTGATGGAGCGATTCACGTGGCAGGTGACGGCCCGCGGGACGGCGGCCTGCTACGACGCCATCCTGAGCGGACGTCCCCTGCCCGACTCCATGATCATTGACTGATGCTGACCGCCAAGTACGAAGAACTCGGCCTGAAGACGGGCGACAAGGTGCTCGACCTGGGCTGTGGCTTCGGCCGTCACGCCTTTGAGGCGGCGCGTCGCGGCGCGAGCGTCGTGGCGCTCGACGCGGGTCGTGACGAGGTCGAAGGGGTCGCCGCCACATTCGCGGCGATGCTCGAAGCGGGGGAGTTGGCGCCAGGCACCTTGAAAGCCAGCGTCGTTCAAGGAGACGCCCTGCGTCTGCCGTTCCTTGACGAATCGTTCGACCGGGTGATCTGCTCCGAGGTCCTCGAGCACCTCCCCGACGACGTGGCCGCGATGCGCGAGCTCGCGCGCGTCCTTCGCCGCGGCGGCACGATGGCCATCACCGTCCCGCGCTTCGGGCCCGAGTTGATCAACTGGGCGCTCTCGGACGAGTACCACAACGTGCCCGGCGGTCATATTCGCATCTATCGTCGATCGGTTCTCAACGAACGACTGGCGTCGACCGGTCTCGTCGTGACGCGACACCACTACGCCCACGGGCTCCATAGTCCCTACTGGTGGCTGAAGTGCTTGGTCGGCACGACCAACGACGAACACCGACTCGTGAAGCGCTACCACCAACTGCTGGTGTGGGACATCATGAAAAAGCCGCGCGTCACGCGCTACGCCGAACAAGTGCTGTCGCCGCTTATGGGCAAATCCATCGTCGTCTACTTGCGAAAGCCCCGATGAGCTCGACGACGAGTTCGCTGGGCGGCGTGCCCGGGGTCATCACGAGCGAGGAGTTGGCCCAGACGGCGCGCTACCTCGCGTCCCTGCAGTTGAAAAGCGGACAAATTCCCTGGTTCGACGGTGGGCACGGTGATCCGTGGAACCACGTCGAAGTCGCGATGGCGCTCACGATCAGCGGCTACGAGCACGAAGCGCGCGCGGCCTATCGATGGCTCGAAGCCACGCAACTGGGCGACGGGAGTTGGTTCAACTACTACCTGGGCGACCAAGTAAAGGACACCCGTCTCGACACCAACGTCTGCGCCTACGTCGCGGCGGGCCTCTACCACTACCTCCTCGCGACCGGCGACGTCGATTTCGCGCGCGAGTTGTGGCCGGTCGTCGAGCGAGCGCTCGAGTTCGTGCTCCGATGGCAGCTGAGCGACGGCACGATTCGTTGGTCGCTCGACGCCCAGGGCCGGCCGGAGTCCTACGCGCTGTTGACGGGATCGTCGTCAATCTTTCACGCGCTGTGCTGCGGCGTCGCGCTCGCGGAGCGCCTCGACAAGTCCCGGCCCCAGTGGGAACTCGCCGCGGGTCGCCTCGGGCACGCGGTGGCGCGCCACCCGGGCGCCTTCGCGCCGAAGAACGAGTTCGCGATGGACTGGTACTACCCGATCTTCTCCGGTGCCCTGCGTGGCGTCGCGGGCGAGAAGCGAATCGATGACGGCTGGGAGCGTCACGTGATGGAGGGGCTCGGCGTACGGTGCGTGTCGACCAACGACTGGGTGACGGCCGCCGAGACGGCCGAGTGCGTCCTCACGCTCGACGCGCTCGGTCTCACCACGGGGGCCCTCGACCTCTTTAGCTGCACGCGTCCGCACCGCCGTGAGGACGGCGCCTACTGGACCGGGATCGCCTATCCCGACCGGGTCACCTTCCCCGACCGTGAGACGACCTCCTACACCGCCGCGGCCGTACTCTTGGCCGCGGACGCGCTCAGCTCCTCGTCGAACGCGGCCGGCATCTTTCGCCACGACGAACTCCCTTCGCCCCTCGACCTCGCCGAGCCGGGCTGTCCTCTTCTTCGCTAGACCCGAGAGAGAACCCGCAACGAACCCTCGGCGCGTCGTTCAATGAAGCGGCCGCTCTCGAGCGCGGCGAGGTAGATCTCGTAGGGCGCCTGACCGCCGTCGGAGGGATCGGCGAAGACGTCGTGGATGATGAGGAGTCCGTCCGCGATCACCTTGGGCGTCCAGGCCTCGTAGTCGGTCCACGCGACGTCGCGCGCGTGGCCCCCGTCGATGAACAAGACGTCCAGGGGTTGCGCGAAGTGGTGCGCCACGACCGCCGAGAGCCCGACGAGCCCGACGACGGTCTCTTCGAGACGCGCCGTCGCCACCGTTCGTTGCCAGCTCGGCAGGGTGTTGAGGCGTCCGTCGACGGGGTCGACGAGGGTCGGGTCGAAGTGCTCCCAGCCCGCCTGGTTCTCCTCGCTGCCGTGGTGGTGATCGAGGGAGTAGAGCACGCTCCGCGTCGCTTCGGCGGCGTTGCCGAGGTAGAGAGCGGTCTTGCCGCACCACGCGCCCACTTCGAGCCACGTGCCGCCGGGGGTGGCCCGCCCGTACTCGAGCGTGACCTCGTAGAGAGCGAGTCCCTCGTTCGTTGGCATGAAGCCCTTGGCGTCCTGGGCCAAGGCCAACAACTCGTCGCGCCGACTCACGATCGAGCCAGCGAGACCAAGGTGTAGACGCCCAGTCCGGTGAAGATGAGACCACCCCCCACTCGGATCCACCGGAGGGGCACGACGCGTTGGAGCTGTTGACCGCCGTAGGCGCCGATGAACGAGACGGCGATCATCGCGATGGAACCGGCGAGAAACACCTCGAGCGGTTGGTGCGTCTTCACCGTGAAATTCGCCGCCTGGATCTGGGTGAGGTCGCCGAACTCGGCCAGGAAGATGACCGTGAACGCGGTCACGATCTCCTTGAGTCTCGTCGCGGCGTGTTCGCTCATCGCCTCGCGACTGCCCGTCTCTTCGGCCTTGGACTCGCGAGAGAAGAGCAGATACGCCCCGCCCCCGAGGAAGAGCAGAGCCACGATGACGTCCTTCACGTGGACGGGCAACAAGGTCAACAGCCCGCCGGCAACGACCGCGATACCCATCTGCACGACGAAGCCGAACGACGCACCGATCACGATCGACGACGGTCGTGCGCGCGTACTCATGACGATCGTCGCGATCATGGTCTTGTCGGGTAACTCCAACACGAACATCACGGCGGCGATGCCGAGAAACGCCCCGACGTTCACGAGGTGGTCTTAGAACTGGTGGCGCATTGCCGTCGCGAAGACGAGTCCGACGCGCATGCGCTCGAGGTCCTGCTCGACCGTGCGTTGGCCACCGTAGACGGGGTGCTCGGTGTGGAACGTCTCGACCTCGTCAGCGAGCGCTTCGTCGCGGAGGAAGGTGGGAACCCCGAGGGCCAGACGCGAGTGCGAGTTCTGCGGGAACCTCTCCATGGCGTCGTCCCAGCGAGCGGCCATGTACTTCCAGACCGTGGGACCGGTGACGGCGTTTCGCGTGAGCAACGCGAGCACGATAGCGGCGTCTTGGTTACGGAACTCGCTGAAGCACTTCTCCGCCGCGTCGAGGGCGGCCCGTTCGTCCGGGAACTCGGGGATACCGCGCCAAAGGTAGCGCTGGGCGTCTTGGGGCGTCGCCGCGTGACGGTAGCGCTCGAGGAACGTCTCGTAGTCGCCGGGACGGTTCTGGCGCGCCACGACGCGAAGAATCGAGTTCGCGAGGTTTCCGTCGAGGTCGTCGGCCTCGAATCGTCGTACGGCCTCGGCCTTGATGGACTCGTCGTCGCCGACGGTGCCGAGCACGCCGAGAACGATCGCGCGAACCTGGGGCGTGAGTTCGCTCTCCCCGGCTTTGGCGTCCCAGCCGAGACGTGCGAACTGGGGGTCGAACAGGTCGCGCACCTGTTGGACGAATCCGTCGTGCTGGTCCGCGTCGAGCGCCCGATCGACGAGGTCGACGGCGCTGGCGACCGTGCCCCAGGGCGTGGGCTCGTCCTGGTCCCCGAGACCTTGCGCCATGGCCAGGAAGTCGCTCCAGACGATCTGGCCGGCGAAGAGTGAGGCCCAACCGTCGGCGATGAACGTGGCGCGTTCGAGTTCTTCGAGTTCGTCGATGTGTTCGGCCAGCGCGGCGAGCTCGGCCTTGGCGTAACGCGAGCGAAAGACACCCGAGCCCCCCGCGTTGACGACGACGGGCGCGGCGTCCGTCACGTTGAGCGGTTCGTCGAGGAGCAGGTGGCGGCTCGGCTCGCCTCCGCGGAGCGAGCGCGTGAGTACCGGCACCATCCACGACGAGCCGATGGCGCTCGGGCCCTTGGCCCGGCCGTAGGCGAAGGGCTGCTGGGTAAGTTCGCCGTTCGCCAACGTCACGAGCGGGTGGCCGCCCTGGAGGATCCAGGTGTTCATCACGTCGCGCACGGGCTGACGCGAGATCTCCTCGAGGGCGTCCCACAGGTCGTTCGTCACGGTGTTGGCGTAACTGTGCTTCGTCAGGTAGTGACGGATTCCGTCGCGAAACGTGTCCGGGCCCAAGTACTGCTCGAGCATGCGAAGGACCGACCCGCCTTTTTCGTAGGTGAGCAGGTCGAACATGCCGCGCGTGTCGTCGGGCGAGACGACCTCGTACTCGATGGGTCTCGTGGCGTGCAGTCCGTCGACCTGCAAGGCGGCGTCGCGGTCGACGCCGAAACTGACCCACATCTTCCACTGGGGGCGGAATTCGTTGGTGCAGAGAATCTGCATGAACGTGGCGAAGGCTTCGTTGAGCCAGATGCCCTGCCACCACTCCATGGTGACGAGGTCACCGAACCACATGTGAGCGATCTCGTGCGAGACGACCTCGGCGATGCGCTGCATCTCAGCGAGCGACGCTTCAGCCGGGTCGATCAGGAGGTCCGCCATTCGATACGTGATGCAACCCAGGTTCTCCATCGCGCCCGCGGCGAAGTCGGGAATGGCGACCATGTCGAGCTTGTCGCCGGGGTAGTCGATGTTGAAGTACTTCGCGAAGAAGCGCAGAGCGAAGGCGCCCGATTCGAGGGCGAGATCGGTGAGGTGGCCCTTGCCCACGGGGTAGACCACGCGCAGCGGCACGCCGTCGACGTCGAGGGTCGCCGTCTCTTCGAAGGGGCCGACGATGAAGGCAACGAGGTACGTCGACATCTTCATCGTGGGCGCGAAGCTCACGGTGCGCTGACCGTTACCGAGATCGGTGTCCGCGCTCACGGGTGAGTTCGAGTAGGCCGCGAGGTGGCTGGGGATCGTGAGGTTGATTTGGTACGTCGCCTTGAACGCCGGCTCGTCCCAGCAGGGAAAAGCTCGCCGAGCGTCAGTGTTTTCGAACTGCGTCGTGGCGATGGTGTGGTCGACGCCCTGGTCGTCGGTGTACGTCGAACGGTAGAAGCCGTGCAGCTGGTCGTTCAAGATCCCGTCGAAGGCGATCTCGACGACGGCGGGGCCCACGGGTAGATCACGGTCGAAGGCGAAGGTCACCGTCTCGTAGGTCGCGTCGAGGTGATGCTCTTGCGAACGGTAACTGGTGCCGTCGGCGCTGACCGTGGCGGCGCCGAGCTCGAGGTCGACGGCGTTCAACGCCAACTCGCTGACGGTTTCGTTGATCTCGACGTCGATTTCTACGCGTCCCGAGAAGGTGAAGGACTCGAGGTCGGGGGTGAGGAAAACCCGATAGGCCGAGGGGACGACACTTCGGGCGAGACGATAGGGGTTGGAAGTTGGACTCATGTGTCGCCACCTTACGCCCAAATCTTCTACGCTCGCTAGGTGACATCAAGCCCTACGCCCGTTTCACTGCGGATGAAACCCGGTCCCCATCGGCTCGCCGTCACCGGCATCGGCAACGCCATGCTCGACATCATCACCGAAGACGAACACGAGGTCTACCAGACACTGGGACTCGTGAAGGCCGCGATGTCCCTCATAGAGGAGGATCAGCTCGACGTCTTCTACCAAGCCATGGGACCGACCATCCAAATGTCGGGTGGATCGGTGGCGAACTCGATCGCGGGGGTCGCCGCGCTCGGCGGGACGTGTGGGTACATTGGCAAAGTCGCCGACGACGAATTCGGCGAGCGTTTCCGCCACGACCTCAAGTCGATGGGCGTCGAACTCGACTTGGCGGTCGCGAAGCCCGGCGAAGGCGCCACCGGACGCTGCCACGTGTTCATCACGAGCGACGCCCAGCGCACCATGGCGACGTACCTTGGGGCTTCGAACAAGTTGAACGTCAGTGACATCAAGGAAGACCTGATCGCGCGCTCCGAGATCACCTACGTCGAGGGCTACCTCTTCGACCTTCCGCCCGCGAAGGAGTCCATTCGCAAAGTCGTGAACTTCGCGCACGAGCACGACTCCATGGTCGCGCTCTCGTTGTCGGACATGTTCTGTGTCGATCGTCATCGCCGAGACTTTCTGGACCTCGTGACCAGTGACATCGACGTGCTACTGGCAAACGAAACGGAGATCCTTTCGCTCTTTCAGTTCACGCATCTCGAAGAGGCCTTCGCCGCGCTCGACGAGATCGGCGTACTCGCCGTCGTCACGCGCGGACCTCGCGGGGCCGACGTCGCGACGGTCTCGGGCGTCGTGAGTGTGCCCGCCTTGGACGTCGAACACGTCGTTGACCAGAACGGTGCGGGCGACATGTTCGCGTCGGGATTCCTCTACGGTCTCGCACTCGGCGCCGATCCCGTCGAAGCGGCGGAGCTCGGTTCGCTCTGCGCGGGCGAGGTCATCACCCACCTCGGCGCCCGACCGGAGGCCGATCTCGAAGAGCTCGGCCTCGAGGCGGGACTGCTCTAACGCTAGAGACCTTGCGCGTCAAGAATCGCGTCGAGTTCCTTCGTGCGAATCGTCTCCCACTTCACCCACATCACCGCGATGGGTACGCACGCGAGCAGCATCAAGGCGTCACCACCGATCCACATGATGCCGCCGCCCAGTTTGATATTGGAGAGCTGCCACGCTTTCGACGAGCCCGTGGGCGCCAGGGCGGGGTACGCCGAAAAGGGCATCCTCGACGACATCCCGAGCACGAGGCCGGTGAAGGTGTCCACGGGTACCGCGGCCATCACGTAGACGAGGCGCAGTCCGGGATGAATCTTGAAACCACGCTCCAAACCGAAGGCCGCACGAAAGAAGAGGTAACCCACGACGAGAAAGCCAACGTGCTCGAGATGGTGGACCCACTCGTGTCGCAGCATCAGGTTCATGAATCCCGTCAAGTGCGCGACCGGAATGAAGATGAAGTAGAGGGCGAAGGCGAAGAGCGGATGCGTGACTCGCGTCATGAGGGGGCTGTCGAGCCAGCCGCGAATGGTCGCGTTGCCCGCTTGGTAGGCGAGGTCGAGAGGTGCGCTGAGTGCGAACAGGGGAGCGGCCACCATGATCAGCAAGAGGTGTTGCACCATGTGGTCGCTGAAGTACTCCATGTCGTACACCCCGACGAACGACTGGGTGGCGATGAACGTGACGAGGAGTCCCAAGGCGAAACAGGCCGAGCGCACCCTTGGCCACTTCGTGGCGCGCGAAACCCCGCGCGCGTAGAGGGCGCCAGCGATCACCAAGAGCAGGATCGGTACGACGCCCAGGTGCCACTGATTGAGATGATGCCATGAAAACGGCGGATTCGTCATCGCGGGCACTGGTCTATCTTACGACGCAGCATTTCACCGAAGACCGGCTCAGTAGGATGGCCCGGTGCGCTCCAAGTATTTATCTCGTCGGGCTCTCGCGTTGCACTTGGCGGTCATCTTGTGGGTGACGCTGGCCGCGACGGCGGGGTGGTGGCAGGTTGGCCGGGCGGTGCAGGGTAACTCCCTGAGCTTCCTCTACTCCATTGAATGGCCCGTGATCGCCGTGCTCGGCGTGCTCGGTTGGTACGCGCTGTTGAACATGGAGAAGGTCACCGAGTCCGAGGAGAAGGCTCGAAGGGAGTACGAGGAAACGATGCGCGCCGAGGCTCGCGCCGCGAGAATCGCGGCGGCCGAGCAGGAGGATCCCACGCTCGCTGCGTACAACGACCACTTGGCGCAACTGTCGCACGTACCAAAGAAACGCCTCTGGGGCCATTAGTGGACGCGACGTTTCGCCGCTATCGAACCATGTCCTACGTAACGGGTACCACGCTCCTCATCCTCTTCGTGACGCTGTTCTTGCACACCGTGGACTTGACGTTCTGGAAGCACATCAAACTCTTCGTGGACGTCGTAGGCATCGGCCACGGGATCGTTCTCTATCCGATCTACATGATCATGTGCTTCAATCTCGTCACCAAGTTCCGACTGAACGCGCTCCTTCTCGGACTGATGCTCTTCGCGGGATTCGTCCCCGGTCTCGCGTTCTACCTGGAGCATCGCATGCGCGTGAGGCTCTACCCCCAAGGTCTTCCCGCGAGATGAACCACTGGCTGGCGCGACGGGTCATCGCCTTCGCGCACCAGGGCGGTTCCTTCGAAGGTCCCTCGTCGACACTGGCCGCGATTGAACACGCGCTCGACGCGGGCGCGAGCGCGATCGAGTTGGACGTGCACGCGACGAGGGACCGCCGCCTCGTGGTCTGTCACGACGCGACCGTGGATCGCACCACCAACCAGCGCGGCGAGATTTCGCGTCTCACCTTGGCGGAACTCTCGGAGATGGACAACGCGTACTGGTGGATCAGCGGCGACGTCGTGAGTCCGGGACGAGCGCCCGACGAGTACCTTCTTCGAGGTCGCGCGCCGAGTGAGCGTCGTTACGGTGTCGCGACACTCGAAGAGGTGGCGACGGCGTTCCCCGGTGTGTTGCTCAACCTCGACCTCAAGCGCACGAGCCCCGAGGTCGAGCCCTACGAATCCCTGCTCTTCGACGAGTTGCAAAACCTCGAGATCACGGACGCGGTGATCGTGGCGTCCTTTCACGACGAGGCCATCCAGCGATTTCGCGCTCTCGCCACTGGGGTCGCCACGTCGGCGGCGACGAACGAGACCGCCGCGTTCTACTTCTCCCTGCTCGAGGGAGCGCCGGTCGTACCCGCGGTGAGCGCCTTCCAAGTACCCGTGTCGTTCGGCGACGTCGAGGTGGTCACGGAGGCGTTCGTCGGCGCGGCCCACACGGCGGGAGTGGCGGTGCACGTGTGGACGATCAACGAGGTCGACGAAATGGCGCGTCTCGTCGAGATGGGCGTGGACGGGCTGATCAGTGACCGACCCACGCCACTGGCCGCGCTGCTAAAGGAACGGGGCTGTGCGTGGGACGGAAAACTTGGCTGAGGCCTAGCCTCGGCCGCAGTTCGGCCTCTTGCCGTGGTTGGCCTTCTTCTTGGCGCGTAGTTTGCGCTTCACGGTCCGCTTTGACATAGGTGACAATGTTACTAGGTAGAGGGTGAAGCCAGCCAAACGAGGAAACGAACGTGGATGAGGCACAGACGGGTCAACTGGTCCTCGTCGCGACGCCGATCGGAAACCTCGGCGACCTCTCGCGTCGGGCCCTGGAACTCTTTACCGAGGCCGACGTGATCTACTGCGAGGACACGCGCCACTCGAGAACGCTCTTCAGCGCGAATGACCTCGCTCCACGGGGGCGCCTGCACTCGCTGCACCAGCACAACGAAGTGGCCCAATGTGCCCAGATCGTCGCTCGCGTGCGCGCTGGTGAGCTCGTCGTCCTCATCAGCGACGCGGGCACCCCGGGGATATCCGACCCCGGAAGTCGCGTCGTGGCGGCCGTCATCGAGGCTGGCCTCGTCGTGACGACGGCGCCCGGACCCTCCGCCGTCGTGGCCGCCCTCACCATCAGTGGACTGTCCACGGAGCGCTTCGTGATGGAGGGCTTCCTTCCTCGAAAGGCGGGCGAACGCGCGAAGCGCTACGAGCAGTGGGCGCGCGAGGAACGCACCATCGTCTTCTTCGAGTCGCCCCAACGGGTGAAGGGCGTCGTGCACGAACTCGCGGAACTCTTCGCGACCCGACGGGTGGCGATCGCGCGTGAGATGACCAAACTTCACGAGGAGGTTCTTCGCGGCACGCTCGAGCACGTGGCAGCCACGTTGGACCAACGTGAGGTGATTGGCGAGATCGTGGTGGTGCTCGAGGGCGTATCGTACGCGCCCGAGGTGGACGTCGACGTCGTACGCGCGGCGCTCGTCGAGCAGTTCGCCGACGGCGCGTCCACGCGCGACGCCGTTGACTTCGTCGCCGAGACGTTGGGGGCCGCGCGACGCGAGGTCTACGAACTCGCGCTCGTGCTACGAAAGGGCGAGCTGGCGTAGTTCACTAACCTCTATCCATGGGCCGCTTCTACATCACGACTCCCATCTACTACGCGAACGACGCCCCCCACGTAGGTTCCGCGTACACGACGGTGAACGCCGACGCCCTCGCCCGGTGGCACCGATTGGCCGGTGACGAGGTGAAATTCCTCACCGGCACCGACGAGCACGGCCAAAAGATGGCCGACGCCGCGGTGAAGAACGGCTTTTCTCCCAAGGAGTGGACCGATCAGGTGTCCGAGCGCTTTCGTGAGGCCTGGGCCGTTCTCGACATCAGCAACGACGACTTCATCCGCACGACCGAACCACGCCACTACACGACCGTGCAGAAGTTCCTCTCGGTGATCCACGAGAACGGCTACATCTACAAGGACGTCTACAGCGGCCTCTACTGCGTGAGTTGCGAGGACTACTACACGCTCGAAGCCAGTGACGACGGTAAGTGTCCGATCCATCACAGCACGCTCACCGAGATGGAAGAAGAGAACTGGTTCTTTCGCTTGAGCGCCTTCGAGGATCGACTCCTCGAGTACTACCGCGATCATCCGGGTTTCGTCACTCCCGAGACGAAGAGCAACGAAGCCCACGCGTTCATAAAGGGAGGACTGCGCGATATCTCCATCACGCGCACCTCCCTTACGTGGGGCGTGCCGGTGCCCTGGGATGATCGCCACGTCTTTTACGTCTGGTACGACGCCCTGATCAACTACCTGACGGCCCTTGGCTACGGCCAGGACGACGACGAAGTCGCCGAGTGGTGGCCCCACTCGCATCACCTGATCGGCAAGGAGATCCTTCGTTTTCATTGCGTCTGGTGGCCGGCAATGTGCATGGCGGCGGGTCTCGAGCCCGTGCACCACGTGCACGTCAACGGCTGGCTCTTGGTGGGCGGGGAGAAACTCGGAAAGACCATGGCCGCCGAAGGGGGCGTGAAGCTCAGCGACATCGAGCCCATCGGGCTCACGAAGGAGTTCGGCGTCGATCCGATGCGTTACTACCTCTTGCGCGAGACGGCACTCGGCAACGACGGTGAGTTCTCCCTCGAAAGCATCGTCGCCCGCTACAACACCGATCTCGCGAACAACCTCGGCAACCTGGTGGCGCGCGTCACCACCGTCGTCGCGTCCAAGTGCGAGGGTCTCGCTCCCGCGCCGACGAGCGACTCGCCACTGCGCGTTCACGCCGAGACCGCGCTTCGAGGAGCCGCCGAGGCGTGGGAAGCGTTCGCGCCGCAGCAGGCGTTGGAGTCGACGTGGTCACTGATTGGCGCCACGAACGCGTTCCTCGAGACGCGAGAGCCGTGGAAGTTGGAACCCGGCGCCAAACTCGACGCCGTCATGGGTGACGCTCTCGAAGCCATACGGATCGTGGCCATTCTCATCGCACCGGCCATGCCGGGTGTCGCTGAGGAGATCTGGCGTCGGCTCGGTCTCGCGGGCTCGCCGGCCGCGCCGCCGTTCGCACGCTTCGCCGTTTGGGGCAAGTCGTCGGGGGGCGGACACGTCGTGAAAGGCGACCCACTCTTTCCTCGCATCACGAGCGACGAATGAGCGGGTGGACTGACGCCCACTGCCACCTGCAGGACAACTTTCTCCACTCGTCCACGAACGGACAACTCGATGACGTCAACGACACGCTCGATCGCGCCTTCGCGGCCGGTATCGATCGCGTCGTCGTCGTGGGAACCGATGCCGCGAGTTCGGCCGAAGCCCTCGCGATCACCAGCGCCGTCAGTCCCGTCGAGATCTACGCCACGGTTGGTCTCCATCCACACGACGCCAAGGAGGACCTCGGACCGGTAGCGACGTTAGCGAGGACGCGACACGAACGGATGGTGGGCATCGGAGAATGTGGACTCGACTACTTCTACGAGCATTCGCCCAGAGCCGAGCAACGACGGGCCTTTTCGGCTCAGATTGCCCTAGCGCACGAGCTCGACGTCGCGCTCGTCGTGCACGCCCGTGACGCCTTCGACGATCTCTTCAGCATCTTGGCGAGTGAAGGCGTACCCCCTCGAACGGTGATCCACTGCTTTACCGGTACGCCCGGCGACGCGGAGGGCTGTCTCGAACTCGGCTGCGACATTTCGATCGCGGGTGTCGTGACGTTCAAGAACGCGGACTCACTTCGTGAGGCGGTGAAACTCGTCCCGTTGCCACGACTCCACGTCGAGACCGACAGTCCCTTTTTGGCGCCCGTGCCCTATCGCGGAAGATCGAACGAGCCGTCGTTCGTCTCGGTGGTGGGCGCGTTCGTCGCGCAGTTGCGCGGCGAGGACGTTGAGCTCTTTAGAACCACCACCGCCTCGAATTCGGCGCGGCTCTTTCACTTAGCGCCTCGGTAGCTACAAGATCCCAGCATTTGCATGGATTTTTTGGGCGAGTTGCCTAAACGATCGTCCTCTCCTAGCGTTACGGAGCGGGATTCATCGAAAAGTCCCGCGGTCCTGGCGGAGGACGGATAACTGAGTACAACACGACGCGGCGCGCTACGGCGTCCGCGGTTACTTCGTACCACGTTGGCCGGGTTGGCCACCTCCTTGGTACTTCTTACGCCGGGCTCGGTCGGCGCCGCGACGAAGCACGCCCCGACGCGCATGCCCGATCTCATCGGGCACAGTCGCCTGCAGGTCTATCGAATAATGCGCCGCGACGGTCTCTACTTCGAAACGAGGGGACCGGGCAGTGCCAACGATCACTGGGCGGCCGTCACCGCCCAGCTACCGCGTCCCGGCGTCGTCGTCGCCTGGCACGCGCAGGCCACCTTGACCGTCACCAACGCGTCACCGCGCGGCCCCCGAGCGGTCCCGCGTCTGACGGGTCTCACTAAGGCCGGCGTGTACGCCGCGATGCGCCGGGCGCAGCTCTACTTTACGACCGTCGGACCAGGGAGTACGAATAGCACCTGGACGATCGCCCTCGGCCAGTCGCCGCTCGCGGGCACGCGCGTGCGCTGGCACGACGAGATCACGGTTCGCGTGAGTACGCGTCGTCCCGCGGCGCCGGCGAAGAAGAGGGCGCCGGTGAAGGCCACGGCCGTCGTCGTCAACGGTTCGAGCTTCAAGGTCGGCGTGGCCACGTGGTACAACTACTTCCCCGGTCGTTGTGCGACGTGGTACTTGCCAAAGGGCACGACGATCACCGTCACCGACTTACAGACCGGAAAGTCGATCTCGTGCGTCATCACGGACCGCGAAAGCTCGGGAAGCAATCGCGTCGTCGATCTCAACGAGACCCAGTTCGCGCAGTTGGCGCCACTCGCACAAGGTGTGATTAGTGTCAAAGTCTCTTGGTGACCCATACGCGCAGCGAACTGACCGCGCTCTTACGCGACCACGGGCTTAAACCCTCGAGGGCGCTCGGACAGAACTTCGTGGTCGACCCCAACACGGTGCGGCGCGTCGCGCGCCTCGCGGACGTTGGCCCCGGTGATCAGGTACTCGAGATCGGCGCGGGACTTGGATCGCTGACCCTCGCCCTCGTCGAGACCGGCGCGACGGTGCACGCGATGGAGATCGATCGTTTCTTGCTCGAACCACTTCGTTCGGTCGTCGAACCGCTCGGCGTACGCGTCCACCACGCGGACGCGCTCCACGCCGACTATGACGAGATCCTGGGCGGCGAACCCGCCGTCGTTGTCGCGAACCTCCCCTACAACGTGGCGACGCCCTTGGTGCTGCACCTTCTCGAGAGTCAGCCGCTCATCCGTCGTCTGCTCGTCATGGTGCAGAAGGAAGTGGGCGAGCGTATGGCGGCGCACGCCGGTGACGAAGCGTACGGCGCGGTGTCGCTGCGGGTGCAGTACTTCGCTGACGCCAAGGTCGTCGGCAAGGTCCCGCCGTCGGTCTTCGTGCCGAGACCGAACGTCGACTCGGTCCTCGTCTCGTTGGTGCGTCGCGACCGGGTTCGCGTCGACCCGGAACTCGTCAGCGAAGAGGAGCTCTTTTCCGTCATTCGCACGGCTTTTGGCCAACGCCGAAAGATGTTGCGTCGCTCGCTCGCCGCCTGGAAGAGCGAGGGCGTCTTCGAACGATCCGGCGTCGCGGAGACCCGCCGGCCCGAGGAGTTGACGCTCGAAGAGTTCGCGGCCCTGGTGGCGGCGCGGTGATCGAGCTCTACGCGCCCGCGAAGTTGACGTGGTACCTCGAGGTCACGCGCCGACGCGACGACGGCTTGCACGAGCTGCGCTCCGAGATGGTCACGTTGGAGTACGCGGACCGCCTCGAGGTCGACGAAGCGAGCGACTTTCTACGTCTCGAAGGACCCTTCTCCGAGGTGCCCCTCGACGAACACAATCTCGTAACGCGCGCGCTCGATCTCGTCGGGCGGCGTGCCGGCGTCACGTTGCACAAGATCATCCCTCCCGGCGGGGGGCTCGGCGGGGGCAGTGCCGACGCCGCGGCGATCCTCCGTTGGGCCGGGGGCGTGAGCAACGAGGCCGCGCTCTCGCTCGGCGGCGACGTGCCGTTCTGTCAACTGGGGGGGCGAGCGCTCGTCGAAGGCGTGGGCGAGCGCCTGACGCCGCTGCCCGACGAACAACGTGACGTCACGCTCGTACTCCTCGGTTTTGGCCTGAACACGCGCGCGTGCTATCAAGCCTTCGACGAACTCCTCGACGGAGGCGCGACGCCACGCGGGCGAAATCACCTCGAGGCGGCGGCGCGCCTCGTCGAACCTCGCCTGGGCGAAACCATGGACTGGTTGCGCGCGACGCTCGGGGACCGGGTCCACCTCGCCGGGTCGGGCTCAACGCTCTTCGTCGAAGGTCACCTCGAACGCGGCGTCGAGACGTGGGACGTCTTGGGTCCCGAGGGTGTCGTTCAATTTCGCCAGACCATCACCACGCCGAGCGCAGCGTAGCTACTGCTATTTACCGGCGGCGCGACGCTGAAAGCGAGTTCGCTTCAGCATCTTCTTGTGCTTCTTCTTGCGCATGCGCTTACGGCGCTTCTTAATTAGTGATCCCATGGCTCGTAGAACCTTACTAGGTTTTGTCTAGGGACCTTTTTGAGAGGAGACGGTGTGCCTTGGCAACTCCATCACGTCCAGCTCGCCATTCCCCCAGGTGAGGAGCGTCGCTGCGACGCGTTCTACGTCGAGCTACTCGGTTTCCACGAAGTCGAGAAGCCGCCCCTTCAGGCCGCGCGCGGTGGCCGTTGGTACCAGCGCGGCGAGGCGGCCCTGCACCTCGGGGTCGAAGAGGGTTTCCAACCGGCTAAGAAGGCTCACCCCGCGCTCGCCGTCGATGACTTCGATGACGTCATTGCTCGACTCGAAGACGCCGGGATCGAGGTGCGCTTCGACGAGACGATTCCCGGTCGGCGACACTGCTACGTCGACGACCCCGTCGGAAACCGCCTCGAACTGATCGACGTCGTCAGTTCTCGCTGACGCGCTCGATGCGAAGTGCCTGGCGCGGACACCCGCGCACCGCGTAGCGTGCCGATTCCAGGGTGGCGAGATCACTCAGCGCAGTGGGCTCGCGTTTGATGAGGGGGTAGCCCCACTCGTCCATGCTCACGAGTTCCGGTGCGAGTTCGTGGCAGTGACCAAAGCCGTCGCAGAGGATCGGGTTCACCCGAAGGTAGAAGGCGCCCGAGCGACGTCTCACTCCCATACGAGCTCGTGTTCCTTTTCCAGTCGCGGTACGGCGACGAAGAACCGGCGCGAACGCGACCCGCTGCAGGGCGCGCCGCGCGCGTGGCCTTCGAAGTCCCCGGCGAAGACGCGAAGTGCCGATCGGACGAGTCGCACGACGCCGTCGGGGTGGCGACACGCGCCGCGGCCCTCGATGACCACACAACGGTGCTCGAGTCGCTGGAGAGCCCGCGAAGCGTCTCGACGACCCGCCCCCACCTCGGCGAGGTCGTCACTCAGGGCCGGGAGTCCAAAGGCGCACGGTCCGCACTGGCGCGCGCTCTCGTTGGCCATCCACTGGACGACGCGTTGCGTCTCGACCACGCCGCAGCCCTCACGTCCGAGCACCACGACGATCCCCGCGCCGACGCTCGCTCCCCACTGCGCTAGGGACTCGTTGTCGTAGGGCGTGTCGAGGTGCGCGGCGTCCAACCACGAGCCTCCGTAGCCGCCGAGAAGCACGGCTTGGGAGTCGGCGTCGGCGCCGGCGACGTTCAGAACCGCGCGCAAGGTCATGCCCGGAACGACCTCGAGTACCTTCGCGCGCTCGAGCGCACCGGTGACGGTGACGAGGACCGACCCGGGACTCACCGCGGTACCCAGCGCTCGAAACCACGCGGCGCCGAATCGTCCAATCAGCGCGACGTTGGCGCACGTCTCGACGTTGTCGAGCAGCACCGCGTGATGGCGGATCTTGAGGATCGCGGGACGCTGGGGGCGGTACTGGGGCAGTGACTCATTGTCGTTGAGCCAGTGCACGAGTGCCGACTCTTCGCCCGCCACGTAGCGCCACGGCGCCGTCTCGAGTTTGAACTGCGGTCCCTGGGCGCCGGCGCGCTCGCGTTCGTCGAGTGCGCGTTGCACGTTGCCCACGGCATTGGGATTGTCGCGTGACACGCAGACGACGACGTCCTTCGCCCCGATGATCGAAGCGAGGATCGCCGCGCCGTCGAGCACGAGGTGCGGGTTCGCACTGAGCAACGTCGTGTCCTTGTAGGAGACCGGTTCGCCCTCCATGGCGTTCACCACCACGACCTTGTTGTGACCGCGCTGGTCGCGCAGGAGCCGGGCCTTTCGAGCAGTGGGAAAGGCCGCGCCGCCGCGACCGGTCAGTCCGGAGGCCTCGAGCTCGTCGAGGAGCGACGCGACCTTGAACGTCGTCGCGTACGTCGCTTCGTGCTGACCGAGCGTTAACGGGGTGCCCGGTGTCCCGCGCAGGAGCCGGGGGAGCTCGTTTGCGAGCATCATCGACGCCTCTTCGATTGGCGAGGGGCCGCACTTCGCGGGAAGGCGTGCGGGTTCTCGCCGGACGCGGTCGACGTCATCGTCTGGGGCTCGTGACGAGGGAACGATGACGACGCTAGGGGTGAAACCGGTCGGGGCGTCGTGGGCGCGGGACCCTTGGCTGAGGCGATCGGGGAAAGCGCGGTACGGCCCGCGGCCCGAGTGGGGCGAGCGACGTAGCGCCACAGGGCGGCCCCGAACACGCAAAGTGCGCAGGCCGCCACCACGGCCAGGCCGGCGCCGCTCTTGGCGTCGGTGCCCGTGAGGTAGGCGTGCAGGACGGCACTAGAAAAGGCCAACCAACTGAACCAGTGAATGAATCGCCACGTCTCGTTTTTTACGCGAACCTTTAGGAGACTCGAGATCCAGACCGCGAGAATGAGGTCGAAGGCGGCCGCGCCCACCGCCACGCCGATTCGCCGGTAGTCGGAAGTAAGGGGAACGATCGCCGAGAGCCAACCGGTGGGCGCGTAGGAGTCGAGCACGGTGGTGAGGATGTGTATCGCGAGAAAGACCACCGCGACGATGGAGACCGAACGGTGTAGCTCGTTGACCTCAAAGCGCCCGACGACCGTGCCGCCCACCCGGTTCGCCACGAGCGTGCCTAGCGACACGACGAGGGTGAAGAGAACGAGCGCCACCATTCCGGTGGCTCTCGTCGTGTACCAAAGGTAGGGCGTCGTGAGCGCGATCACGCGGGGATCTCGTCCGGGGGCCAGCCACCAACGAACTCGACGTCCCCGTCGTGACGCACGAAGCGGCCGGACCAACCGGCCTGAGCGACGTGATAGGCGGCGTCTTCTCCCCAGAGTAACGACGCCGTCGCGAAGGCGTTAGCGAGCACGCAACTGCTCGCCGACACGGTCGCCGTGGCGTAAGGGCCCGCCGCGAAACTGCCCGTGCGTGGGTCGACGATGTGATTGACCAGCTGTCCACTCGCGCGCCAGGTGCGCGTCGACGTCGAGGACGTAGCGATACCGCCGTCGCCGATGGCGACACGCGGTTCCCTTCCGTTGCGTTCGAGTGAATCACTAAGGCCAATGGCCCAGAGCCCCTGAGGTCCTCGACCGCGAACCGCTACGTCGCCGCCGACCTCAACGACGACGCCGCCCGTCGCCATCACGTCGTTCGCGACCAAGTCGGCCACGAGCGCCTTGGCGCTCGCGCCGAGATCCAGTTGACAGCCGGAAGCGAGCGTCACCGTGTGTTCTCGTCGATCGAGGTCAAAGGCGCTAGCGCCGGTGCCCTTCACGGGATCGGCGAGGGAGATGTCGTCGCGACCCTTGAGTTCGTCGTAGTCGACGTCGTAACCCAGTGCCAAGAGGGCGGGCAGCACGCTGGGGTCGCAGAGTCCCTGGGTCGCTTCACGCGCGACGAGGGCGGCGCTAAGGGCGAGTTCAAGCGTGGCACCAATCGCTACGGTCTCACCGGCGCGGGCGTTCACTCGTGAGATCTCCGAATCTTCCTTGAACCGATTGCACGCGTGATCGAACTCGTTGAGCCAGTGTCGTAGACGTTCCTGGGCGAAGTTTAACTGGCGCTCATGTTCGGTGACGAGCGTTCCGCTGAGCCCCCAGATCTGGAAGTTCATCGCGCCTCTACGAGCAGATCACTTGACCAGACGGTGAGGTCGTACACACCGTCGTGGTCGTGACCGGCACGGTAGTCGGAGTGGTCGTCGGCACGGTAGTCGGAATGGTCGTCGGCACGGTTGTCCGAGTGCTCGTCGTCGTATCGGGTTTCGTCGTGGTGGAAACCGAGGAACTCCCGGCCTGCGTGGTCGTCGTGGGGGGCGGCGTGGTCGACGGGACGGTGGTGGGCGGGGGTGTCGAGACGACGGGCTTCGCCGAACCGGCTAGGTACATCACGGTGACACCTGAGATGACGCCGGAGCCGAGCAGGAGGGCCTGGGTGAGTCGTCGGACTCGCGCGAATCGGCGATCGCGTTGCTGGGGGGTGCGGGTGACGGGGGTCATAAGGTTTCCTTACGTCCAGTCTTGTGGGTCAATCTTAAGACGTGACTTCGGGGCTCTAAGAAGATTGACAAAACTAGTTTTCGACTACGTTTCGTCTGCTTCGGGCACCGTGATAGTAAAGCGAGCACCGCCGAGACTGGGATCGCGATCGACAGCGACGGTGCCGCCGATCTCTTCGACCACCTGAGCGACGATAGAGAGTCCGAGTCCCGATCCCGGGAGAGACCGAGCAGACGGCGCCCGCCAAAAGCGGTCGAAGACGAACTGACGATCTTCGTCACTGATGCCCGTCCCGCTGTCGGACACGGTGATGGTGCCGTGCGAGGACCGCACCATGATCTGTCCGCCCGTGGGCGTGAACTTGACGGCGTTGGTCAAAAGATTCGAGATTGCGCGATTGAGGCGGTCGTGTCGGGCTCGCACGAACGACGTCTCCATCTCGACGTCCATCGTGATGTCGCGGATTCGGGCGTAGGTTCTCGCGGTTTCGACGCATTCGTCAACACAGTCGTCGAGTCGCAGTGTCTCAAGATCGCCCTCGGACTTCTCGCCGCGCGCGAGCTCACCGAGGTCGGTGACGAGCGCGGCGAGTTCGTCGACCTGGGTGACCATGTCGTCGGTGATCTGGTGCAGCTCTTCGGGAGTGAGTTCGAGAGCGCGCGAGAGTACCTGGGCGTTGGTGCGCAGCGACGTCAGCGGCGTTCTCAGTTCGTGGCTCGCGTCGAGGACGAGTTGGCGTTGCAAGGTTTGACTACTCTCAACCGATCGTAGGAGTCGGTTGAAGACTCGTCGAAGTCGTCCCAGTTCGTCGGCGTCACCTTCCGCAAGTCGGTACTGCAGGTCGTTGGTCATGGCGACCGTCTCGATCTCGTTGGTGACCTTTTCGAGCGGGTGCAACGCTTGGCGCGCGAGGAACAAACCGAGGCCCAAGGCCAAGAGCAGACCACCGGCCGCGACGAGCATCAGTGTCGTGACCAGTTGCGTGAGTTCGGTGATCTGGCCCGTGATGTTGACCATGTAGAGCTGCGCCGAGGTCGTCGAAATCTGGCAGACGCCCGTCGGGCTCGTCTGGCAGTTGACGAGAGAGTTCTTGGGCAGTGGTTCGATCAGCTGGCGGTAGCTCTGACCATTGATGGACACGGTGCGAATGACTTGCGCGCCCTTGCCCTTCGCGATACCCAGGATCGTGGCGTCAACGGGCACGATGGACGTGGGCAGCGTAGTGCCACTGGGCAGCACAATCTCGGAGTACGAACCGGTGACCCGGTTTTCCTCGCTCACGCTCCGTGGCTGTTGCGCCGCCTGGAGCAGCGAGACGTCCACAGAGTGCAAGATGGCGCTACGCGCCACCAGAAAGGACGCAAAACTCGCGAGGATCACCGCGATCGCGGCGGCGGCCACCGTCGCGGTGATGACGCGTACGCGAAACGTCACGACGTTCGAAGCGCGTAGCCCACTCCGCGCACCGTTTGGATAAGTCGCGCTTTGTCGTCTTCTTCGAGTTTGCGTCGGAGGTAGCCAATGTAGACGGCCAACGAGTTCGTTCCCGAGTCGAAGTTGTAACCCCACACCAGATCCAGTATCTGATCGCGCGTGAGCACCTGACGAGGGTGGTGCAAGAAAAGCTCCAGCAAGTCGAATTCGATCTTGGTGAGTTCGACCAGCCGAGCGCCGCGATGCACTTCACGCGTCTGAGGATTGAGCGTGAGGTCCTCGAAGCGAAGCACCGTGCCGTCGACGTCGGCGACGTTGTGGCGTCGCAACAACGCGCGCAGTCGCGCCAGCAACTCCGCCAAGTCGAAGGGCTTCACGAGGTAGTCGTCGGCCCCGACGTCGAGACCCTCGACCCGGTCGTTCACCGCGTTGCGGGCGGTCAACATCAAGATAGGGGTCGTGTCGCCCGAGCGGCGGATGCGCCGGCAGATCTCGAGACCGTCGATGTCGGGAAGCTGCAGGTCGAGCACGATGGCGTCGGGCGCACGAAGTTGGATGGACTTGAGCGCGCTGGTGCCGTCTTCGAAGAGTTCGACGTCGTAGTTCTCCATACGCAACGCGCGACCGAGGGCCGAGCGAATGGCGGAGTCGTCGTCGACGATGGCCACGTAGGAGTTGGGAGTAGGAGCGGTAGTCACGGCGCGACTTTCTTGGGTTGGTGGTCAGGCTCTAGTGTTGCTGATTGGTGTTAAGCATCCTCAGACATACTCTAAGAATCTCTGAAGATTGCCACAGTATCGGCGATGGCGGGTAGTTCAATTGGCAGAACGACGGACTTTGAATCCGTAGGTTGGAGGTTCGAGCCCTCCCCCGCCAGCCAAGTTGGTCTAAAAGCCGACGCGCGCGAGGATTTTCGCGAGCTCGACGGGCTGGTCGCCCTGGATGGAGTGTCCGGCGTTCTCGACGTGAAGAATCGTCGCCTCGGGCACCCGACGGAGGAGCTCGGCCTCGTCGTCGTCGTCAACGACCGAGCCGCGAGCCATTCCCCGTGCGAGCGTGACGGGTACCGTGAGCGCGCCGAGCCTCTCCCAGAGGTCACCGGCGTCGGGCGCCGCGAGTTCGGACTGAGGGTGTTGTTGGTGTCGCCAGACCCACGTGCCGTCGGAGCGTTGGAGCGCGTTGTGCAAGATGCCTCGTCGCAGCGACGAGACCGACCTCGTGGGGTTGTGTTCTATCGTGCGCGCGAGGAGCTCGTCGAAGTTGTCGAAAGTCTTTGGACCATTCACGAAGTCGGTGATGTGTCGCGCCTTGTTCGCGTTGACGCCCGGCGTGATGTCGATAAGTACGAGGGCACGAACGAGGTCGGGCCGTTCGGTGGCGACGATGATGGAACAGAGGCCACCGAGTGACATGCCCACGAGTGGCATGGCGACCTTCGTGAGTTGATCGAGCGCGCGCTCGAGGTCGATCGCGTGACTCGCGATCGCCGAGGCCGGGTAGGGCGACGCGTCGGAGTGTCCGTGTCCGGGCAGATCCAGGGCGAGCAAGGGCCTTCCGAGCGCGAGCGCCACGGTGTCGAAGGTGTGGGCGTTCTGTGCGCCACCGTGGACGAGGACCATCTCGGGTTCGCCCTCGCCCCAGCGCAGTCCACTGAGTTGTCGAAGTCCGTCGACCGCGACGAAGAAACGTTGAACGTGGGGAACTTGAACGTCCAGTGCCCACTCGCTCACGTTCTCGTGGAACAGAGAAAATTCATCGTAAGAAAACATGGCCACGCTATGGATCGTAGAAGACTGATGCTAGAGATGGAAGAGTGATTCGTCCTACGTGCGTCGTGGTGCTCGCCGCCGGTGAGGGAACACGGATGCGATCGTCTCGGCCCAAGCCTTTGCACCAACTCTGCGGAAGGGCAATGGTGCGCTACGTCCTCGACGCAGCGTTCCAGGAGGACGTTCGCGCGACCATCGTCGTCGTTGGCCATCACGCGACCTGGGTGCAGAAGGAACTCGGCGAACTTTCGCGCCGCGACGTCCCCTTGACCTTCGTCGAGCAGGACGAACAGCTCGGCACCGGCCACGCCGTACGGGTGGCGCTGTCGACGATTGACGACGCCATCGGCGATAGCGACGGCGACGTCTTGATCCTGCCGGGCGACACTCCGCTGCTTCGACGCTCGACCGTGGCCCACCTGCTCGCGGTGCATCGCGAGCGCAACGCGGCGTTGACGGTTTTAGGCGCGCGCGTGGACGATCCGACCGGGTACGGCCGACTGATTCGGGCCAAGGACGGAACCCTGGAGCGCATCGTCGAGGAGCGCGACGCCACCGTCGACGAACGGGCCATCAACGACGTGAACACGTCGATCATGGTCGTACGCGAGAGCCTGCTCGGGCCGGCACTGCGACGCGTGGGACGGCGCAACGTCCAAAACGAGTACTACCTCACCGATTTGGTGTCGGTACTGCACGAAACGGGACACCGGACCCTGTCGTTGATGCTCGACGACCCGAGCGAGGCGTCGGGCGTCAACGACCGTCTCCAGCTCGCCCGCGCCGAGGCGGTACTCCGCCGTCGGATCAACGATCAGTGGTTGTCTCGGGGGGTGACGATGTGGGATCCCGAGGTCACCTACGTCGACGCCGACGTCGAGCTCGCGGCCGAGGTTTCTCTCCTACCGGGAACGATCCTGAAGGGTCACTGCGTGATCGCGCGCGGCGCCCAGATCGGACCGCACGCCATCTTGAGTGACGTCACCGTGGGCGAAAATGCCTACGTCGGGATGGTCGAGGCGACACGCGTTCGTGTCGGGGCGGACGCTCGCGTGGCGTCCTTCGTCGTTCTGGGTCCCGGCGCCGACGTCGAGGCGGCCGAGAGCGTGACGCCCTTAACGCAGCGTTCTCACTAGCGACCTCCGTTCACCTGTACGCTGGCGCCGTGGAGTCCCTCGCCAAGCGTCGTCTCGTCATCGTGACGGGACGCTCTCACCCGGCGCTCGCGGCCGACGTCGCCGACAAGCTTGGCGTCCAACTGACTGAGGCGAACTTGCGCGAATTCGCCGACGGCGAGATCCACTGTCGCTTCGACGAGTCGATTCGCGGCGCGCACGTGTTCATTGTGCAAACGCACGGTTCACCGGTCAACGACTCGCTCATGGAACAGCTCATCATGATCGACGCCGCCAAGCGCGCGTCGGCGAAGAGCATCACCGCGGTGATACCGAACTACGGCTACGCGCGCCAGGATCGCAAAACCGCCGGTCGTGAACCCATTACCGCGAAACTCGTGGCTGACATGCTCCAAACGGCTGGCGCGAGTCGAGTCCTCTCCGTGGACTTCCACTCCGGCCAAATTCAAGGATTCTTCAACATTCCCGTCGACCACTTGGTCGCGGCTCCCGTGCTCGAGGACTACCTGAAGGACCACGCCAATCCCCGTGAACTCGTCGTGGTCGCCCCCGACGCCGGTCGGGTGAAGGTCGCCGAGCGTTACGCCCAGCACCTCGGTTGTGACCTCGCGCTCGTGCACAAGACGCGGCCCCACGGTGTCGCCAACGTCGCCGTCGCGCGTCATATCGTGGGTGAAGTGGACGGACGACACTGCGTGTTGATCGACGACATGATCGACACCGCGGGCACCATCGTGGCGGCCTGCGATCTCTTGAAAGCCCACGGCGCCAACGAGATCTGGGTGATGGCGACGCACGCGGTCTTCTCGCCACCGGCCGTTGATCGTCTCTTCAACGCTCCCATCAGCCGGGTCATCGTGACCGACACGCTGCCGCTCGGGCCCGAAAAGCGCTTCGAGAAGCTGGAGATCCTCTCCATCGCGCCCATCATCGCCAACGCCATCTCGGCCATCTTCGACGACGCGTCGGTCTCGGACATCTTTGGCGGCGAGAACCTGCTCTAGGGCCAGTGGGCGGGCCGAGTCCGCCCGGCGATCGAAGGCGCCGACCCGACTCCAACGACGCTCCGGCGACGCCCGAGAGGGACCGACGGCCCTTCGCGGGGTGAGAGCCTTGGAAGATCCCGGCATTCTCGGGCTAGACTTGCTCTCCTGTGCGTTGCCCCTGGGCCGCCAGTCATCTCTTAAGAGGAGTACTCATGTCACAGGTCACGTTGCACGCGTCAACGAGCCGCGCCCACGGTTCAGCGAACTCGCGGCGTCTGCGCCACGCGGGCTCGATTCCGGGCGTCCTCTACGGTGAAGGCGTCGAGGCCCTGCCGGTGTCGGTGAACGCCAAGGACTTTCGCAGCGCCGTCTCGGGTGAGCAGGGTCTCAACTCCTTGATCACGCTCGACGCCGACGGTACGAAGTACACCGTCATGGCGCGCGAGATCCAGCGCCACCCGGTGAAGGGGACCGTCTCGCACGTCGACTTTCAGGTCGTCGACCCCAATCAGGCGGTGGTGGCTGAAGTGCCGCTGCACCTCATTGGCGACGCCGTGGAAGTGCGCCACGCCGACTGGGAGGTCGACCAGCAGATGTTCAGCATCGAGGTCCGAACCCGACCCGACCAGATCCCCAACTTCATCGAGGTGGACATCTCGGCTCTCAGCGTGGGTTCGGCGATTCGCGTGGGTGACCTCGTGCTGCCTTCGGGCGTCGAGGCCGCCGGCGACTTGACGGTGTCGGTCGTGGCAACCCACGCCGGACGCGCCGCCAAAGCGGTCGTGACCGTCGACGAAGCTCCTGCGGAGTAAGTCGTGGCGCTGCGACGCGCTCGTGAGAACGATCGAAGAGGACAGAAGAGCACCCTGCTCATTGTGGGCCTCGCCAATCCTGGCGCGCAGTACGAGGGGTCGCGCCACAACGTCGGCGGCGACGCGCTTCGTCTCGCGGTGCAACGCCGAGGCGCCAAACTAACGCTCGAACGCCGTCAGCGCGCGTTGAGCGTGACGTTGCCCACGCCACGCGGCCCCGTCACCCTGGCGGTACCCACGACGTTCATGAACGAATCGGGAGCCGCCCTGCCGCCCATGCTGCGACGCACGTCGATCGACGATCTTCGTCAACTCGTCGTCGTGCACGACGAGCTCGACCTGGAACCGGGACGTCTGCAGTTGAAGTTCGGCGGGGGACTGGCCGGCCACAACGGACTGCGCTCGATTGCCCAGACCCTCGGCACGCAGGACTTCGCCCGGCTTCGAGTGGGTATTGGTAAGCCACCCACGAAGGAACAGGGCGCCGACTACGTCCTGCGCCGGCCGACGGGAAAGGGCCGCGAAACGAGGGACGCCGACGTCGCGCGCGCCGCCGACGCGATTGAATCGATCTTGGACTACGACTTCGAAGAGGCCCAGCGTCGCGTGAACGGATCGTGAGTGACCTGAGCGGACTGCGGCGCGTGCTCGAACTCGTCAGTCCCGCTATCCGTGCGTCCGTTTCATCCGGTTCGTTCGTGCCGTCGAGTTACGCGACGCCCCTCGCGATCGCCGCTCTCTCGCTCGACACTCCCTTCATCGTGGCCGTCACGGCCACCTCCAGTGACGCCGAGCACGTTCGTGACGCGCTGGTCGCGTGGCTCGGCGAGCGTGACGTCGCGCTCTGGCCCGGCTGGGACACGCACCCCCTCGAACGAGTCAGCCCCGACAGCCAGGTCATGGCCATGCGCGCGCTGCTGCGATGGCAGATCCGACAGGGGAGAGGACCACGCGTCGTCGTCTCGTCAGCACGCTCGATCGCTCAGGTCCTCTCGCCCGAGCCGCTGCACCCGCCCTACGTCTTCTCTCGGGGGAGCGAGATCAATCGCGACGTGTTCGTGGCCGGTCTGGTCGCGATGGGGTATCGACGCGAGCGTCTCGTCGAGCACCGTGCGGAGATCGCGGTGCGCGGTGGAATCGTCGACGTCTGGCCCGCGCAGAACGATGAACCGGTGCGTCTCGACTTCTTCGGCGACGAGGTCGAACGCCTGACGGTCTTTGACATCGCCACCCAGCGCTCGACCCACGACCTCGACGAAGCCGTCATCGCCCCGGCGCGTGAGTGGATGCCCGGCGACGTGACGCGTCGACGAGCCGAGGAACTCTCGGCGAAGGAAGTGTGGGCCCGCGCGACGTTCGATCGTCTGGCCACCGGTCAGCTCTTCGACGGCATGGAAGGTTGGATGGGCCTCTTCGTCACCGAGGCACGCACCTTGCTCGACGAGGTTGACGGCGCGCGCGTCCTCGTGGTCGAACCCGACCGCGTTCGCTCGCGACTCGTCGAGTTGTTGGGCGAAGAGCGCGAATTGACCGACGTCGTCGCGGCCACGTGGCGCGCGAGTGGGACCGTGCCGCTGCTGCACCTCGACTTCAACCAGGTCCTCGAAGGACGCGTTGACGTCGCGCTGGAGACGAGCGCGACGTCGCTCGGCGCGACCGGTCAACTCACCTCGCCCCCCGTCATCCAGGGCGACGCCGCGCGCATCGCCGCGCACGTGCGCGGTTGGTCGAAGGCCCGTCGTGGCGTGGTCCTGACCTCGACGCCCGCCGCGATCGAACGCATGGCTGATCAGCTGCGTGGGGAAGGTCTCGACGTCACGACCGATCCGCGTCACGTCCTCGAAGCGCGCCTCAGCGTGCTGGAGAGTTCGCTGCCCTCGGGGTTCTCCCTCGACGATCCCGAGGTGGTCGTCTGGAGCGAGAGTGACCTCACGGGGCGCCGAAGCCAGCGACGCGTCGCGAGAACGAGGGCGCGCAACGTCGACGGGTTCTTCGACGATCTCTCGGTGGGCAGCTACGTGGTACACCGCCAACACGGCGTGGCTCGCTTCTCGGGCACGACGACGAGGGCGATCAACGGCGTCACGCGCGACTACCTGATCCTCGAATTCAAGGACGGGCGCAGCTACTGGCCCACCGAACAGATCGACGCGCTCACCCCCTACACCGGTGGTGACAGTCCCGCGCTGTCGCGCATGGGTGGCGCCGAGTGGCAAAAGACGAGAGCGAAGGCGAGGGCCGCGGCGTTTCTCGTCGCCCAAGAGTTGGTCGACCTCTACCGTCTACGAAGCGTGGCCGAAGGTCACACCTTCTCTCAGGACACGGCCTGGCAGCGCGAGATGGAAGAGCTCTTCCCCTTCACCCTCACCGCCGATCAGGCCCAGGCCATTCTCGACGTGAAGTCCGACATGGAGTCACCGCGACCCATGGACCGACTCGTCTGCGCGGACGTGGGCTTTGGCAAGACCGAGGTGGCGCTGCGCGCCGTCTTCAAGGCGGTGCAGGACAATAAGCAGGCGGCGATTCTCGTGCCGACAACGTTGCTCGCGAGTCAGCACTTCGCCACCTTCAGCGAACGCTTCGCCGGCTTTCCCCTGAAGGTCGCACTGCTGAGCCGTTTCGTCGACGAGCGAGAGACGAAGGCCACGCTGCTCGGGCTCGGCGAGGGGACGATCGACGTCGTGATTGGCACGCACCGACTGCTGAGCGACACGGTCTCCTTCAAGCAGCTGGGGCTCTTGGTCGTCGACGAGGAGCAGCGCTTCGGCGTCCAGCACAAGGAGTCCATCAAGACACGCTCGGTGGGCGTCGACGTGTTGACCTTGAGCGCGAGTCCGATTCCGCGCACGCTCGAGATGGCCTTCGCGGGCATTCGCGATCTCTCCATGATCACGACGCCACCGGCCGATCGCCGACCGATCCTCACCCACGTCGGCGAGTTCAACGAACCGGCCGTCGTCGAAGCCATTCGCCGAGAGCTCCTGCGCGAAGGTCAGGTCTTCTTCGTGCACAATCGCGTCAGCGACATCGACCAGACGGCCCGGCGTCTCGGTCAACTGGTCCCCGACGCGAGGATCGCCGTCGCCCACGGACAGATGGACGAAGGCACGCTCGAACGCGTGATGATCGACTTCTGGGAACGACGCTTCGACGTGCTGGTCTGTACGACCATCGTTGAGTCGGGCATCGACTTGCCGTCCGTGAACACCTTGATCGTGGACCGCGCCGAGCGGCTCGGCCTCGGCCAGCTGCACCAGCTTCGCGGACGGGTTGGGCGCAGCGGCCAGCGCGCGTACGCCTACCTCTTTCATCCGGCGGACCAAGTGCTCTCGGAGACCGCCTACGAGCGACTGCGCACCATCGGTGACAACACCGCGCTCGGTAGCGGCTTCAAGATCGCCATGCGTGACCTTGAGATTCGAGGCGCGGGCAACCTCCTCGGCCACGATCAATCTGGTCCGGTCGCCGCCGTGGGTTACGACCTCTACGTGCAGCTGGTCGCCGAAGCCGTGGCCGACGCGAAGGGCTTTCACGTGCCTGACGTCATTCCCATCAACCTCGACGTCCCCGGCGACGCGCACCTGCCCAAGGAGTACGTCGAGGCCGACGACGCCCGACTCGAGGCCTACCGCCGCCTCGCGGGCGTCACCTCCACCGAGGAACTCGAGGACCTTCGAAACGAGTGGATCGACCGCTACGGCGCGCTACCTCCACCGACGGTCGGGCTCTTGGACCTGGCACGCCTGCGTCTCGCATGTCTCGACTTCACGGTCACGTCGGTGGTCGTCCTGCCGGCGCGCGTGGGCGTTCGATCGAAGCCTGTACTGAAGATGGGTCCGCTGACCTTGGCGCTCTCACAGCAACTTCGCTTGCGGCGTAAGTACGGATCGAGTGCGTTCAACGAGTCAACCAAGGAGCTTCGTCTGGAGCTCTCGCCGAGCGCGACGACGCCGAGCGCGATCCTCGCCCTCCTCGGGCAACTGCACGCACCGACCGACGCGTCCTAAGCCCCGTCGAGCGAACACGGTGCCGCGCCGGGTCACGGGTGTCGTGCGGGGAGACGCAGGAGAAAGCTCGCGCCTCTCGACGTATCCTCACAGGTCAAGTCGCCACCTTGTTGGCGAGCGATCTGACGAGCGATGGCGAGGCCTAGACCAGTCCCTACGGCTTCTCGGTCGCACAAGCGAACGAACCGTTCGAAGATTCGCTCACGGTCCGCGCCGGAGATGCCCGGACCGTCATCGATCACGCGAAGCTCTACGTCGCTCTCGATGGCCTGGACGCTGACTTGAACGGATCCCGTCGGCGTCGTCACCGAGATCGCGTTATCGAGGAGATTGCGGATGACGCGCGAGATCGCCGAGACGTCGCCGAGGACGAGTGACGCCTCCTTCGTGAGGGAGATCGAGATCGCGCCGGCGCGAGCGCGCTCGTCTTCGATAACGCTCGCGGCAATGGCACCGAGGTCGAAGTCTTCGAGAGGAACGCCGGTCTCACCTTCGAGCCGGGCGATGTTCAAGAGATCGTCGATCAGTCGGCCGAGCCGTGACGCCGCAGCCGCTACTTCGACTTCCTTCTTGTCACGCTCTGGTCGCTCCGGCTGATCGCGCAGCATGTTCTCGACGTTGGCTTGAATCACCGCAACCGGCGTGCGCAGTTCGTGCGACGCGTCGGCGAGAAACTGTCTCGTCGACGACTCGGCTCTTCGGGCGTCGGTCACCGCGTCTTCGAGGGCGTCGACCATCTGATCGAACGTCGCCGCCATCTCTCCCAACTCGGTGTCCGTCCGGCTTGGATTGAGTCGTAACGAGGAATCACCCGCGGCGATGAGCGCGGAGGTCGTGACGACCTGTTGCAGAGGACGCAGGGCGACTTTCGTGATCCAGTTGATGAGAAGGGCGGCCAGTACGACACATCCGAGGCTTATCAAGATCTCCAACCACAACAGTCGCGAGATCGTCAGATTCGTCCGCGCTTGACTCGCCGTGAAGAGTACTTCTTGCCCGTTGGCCAAGACCACCATCGCGTCGAGGTCTCTCTTCGTCGAGCTGTAGAACACCCCAGATTTCACGGCCCGCGGGAGTTTGGCGTTCGACTTCGACGACTTCGAGGGCCACGTCGAGAATTGCGTGGCGATTCCCTCTAGCGCGAGCCCCTTCGAAAAGGCCGAGGCGGCCTTCGTGTTGCCCGATCGATAGACCGTCTCCGCCGCCGCGACGAGATGAAGGCGTTGTTCAGACTGCAGGTTCGATCGGTAGCTCACGGTGACGATCGACGTAGAGAGCGCGAGTACGAGAATAAGAAGTCCCAGGGTGACCACCATGACCCTGGTCCGAAGAGATCCCGTCTTCATCGAGCGACGAATCGATAGCCCATATTTCGTACCGTGTCGATCACCCGAGGGCCTCGCAGCTCTAACTTCCGCCGCAGGGCGCTGACGTGCACTTCGACGAGATTCTCGTCGTAGGCGTCGTAGCCCCACACCTGCGAGAGGAGCTGTACCTTCGACAACAGTGCGCCTCGATGACGCATGAAGTAGGCGAGTAGGTGCATCTCGGTGGCGGTGAGGGACAGGTCGCACCGTTTCCTCGTTGCCAGGCCGTTCACTTCGTCCACGATGATGTCGCCAGCTTCGAGAGGCGCACTAAGTCGGCCGATCCGGCGAAGTACCACCCGCAGCCGTGCGAGCAGTTCCTCCATGGCGAATGGCTTGATCAAGTAGTCGTCGGCGCCCGTGGCAAAGCCCGCTAATCGGTCCTCAAGCGCGTCACGCGCGGTGAGAAAGAGCACCGGGATTTCGCGTCGTGCTCGGAGCGCTCGAGCGAGGTCAAAGCCGTCTCCACTTGGAAGCAAGACGTCCAGCAACGCAATATCGGGTGAGAAGGCGAGGACGAGGGCTGGGTCTTCGTAGTCCGCGAAGCCGGCCACGGCGAAACCCTCCGAGCGAAGGGTCTCCTCGAGCGCTTCACGCAAGGTCGGTTCGTCCTCCACGATGACGACGCGGACACGTTCCTCGGACACTCGAAGAGTATGACCCATGTTGCTGAAAGGTTGCTGAAGATGCCGATGAATTCAGTAGTACTTCAGTTCCACTCTCCAAACTTGGCCGGCGAGGCGTTTCTCGCCACGAGTAGAGGGATGGCAAGCATGGAACTGAAGATGAAGCACGGCCGGCTGGCGATCACCGTGGGAGCAGCCGTCGCCTCGGCGATTGTGACGGCCGGTGTCGTAAGTTTTGCGCAGGGCAATCCGGCACCGTCGGCACCACCACCAACCGTCGCGAGCGCCCCGAACGCGCTCATGGCGTCGGTCGCGCAACTCCTAGCCCGGCTGGTCCAAAACGGCACGATAACGCAGTCAGCGGCCGACGCTGTCCAACGTCAAGCGAACGCCGGATCCATCGATCCGAAGTCGCTCGTTCAGTCGGGCGTCATCACCGACGCGAAGATGCGGATCGTCGCTGACGGAATAGACCAACTCAAGATGGCGGCCGGATGAAGTGGCGTCAATCAGTAGAGCCGAGTTCTCGCGCCCGATCATTGGCGGTGGTGACGAGGCTCTCTCGGTTAACCCGACCGCAACCGCGACCCGCGCGCGTCCGTCGATACGTGCTCTGAAACGGCGCGATGACCAACAAATCGAGGTCAGGGTTCGACGACGCGATACTTGCGATCGGCGTTCCCGTCCTCTGTCTCACGTCGTTGCTCGAACACTACGGCCAACGACTGAGCGCACGCGGTTCGATTCGTCAGTACTTTGACGGGGTCTACGCGTCGAGAGTTTTGGGAAGAGAGAGCGTGATTGGACTCTCGAACGCCGCCAACAAGTTCGCGGCGCTCTTCGGGTACCGCCATGAATCGGGCCTTCTCGCCGGGTGGGTGCTCACCAACGGGATCGCCTTCATGGTGGCGTCGATCCTTCTCTACCGATTCAGCGCCCGGGAGGATCCCCGCTTGAGGTTTGCCTATCTTCTCATCATCGCCGTCATGGCCGCCTCGGGCGTCGTGGTCACGCCGTACGACTTTCTCAGTTACGCGCTGATCATCGCCGTCTTCATGGCGATCTCGTCGGGACGTTCGTGGTGTGGTGTGGTGTTGATGGTGCTGGCCGTTGCCACGAGAGAGTCAGCACTCGTGGTGGTTCCAATGCTCGCCGTCGCGGCCCCGGGCCCCCTCGAGAACGGTCCCGGACTTCGCGGGCAACTTCTTAAAGGCACGCTCGAGGCGCTGGCGCGGACCAAGTCCACTCTCGTCGTTGCGATGGTGGGAGTCTCGACGTACGTCGCGCTGAAGATCGCGACGTTGCCGCGCGGTCGTCGCCCGCATTTCGTCCAGCACGTCTCGACGAGTGGCCACTGGAGCGTGGCGGGCTTGGTGGGCGTGGTGACGGCGGTGCTCATGGCGATCGTCATTCGCTGGGTGGTGAGCGTCACGTTCGATCGAGCGGACGTCGTCGCGCGATGTCGCCTTCTCTGGCTGCTCTCGTTGCCCTACCTCGTCGTGTGCCTGGTCTGGGGAATCTGGGGTGAGGCCCCACGGCTCGTCATGCCACTGGTCTTGGGTGAGTTTCTGATCGCGGCGTCCGTGCTGGCGCCATCCTCGGCAGTTGTCGCCGCGAGAGAGAGAGCGAGCGCTTGATGACGTACGCTCGGTACCGCGTGTTGTGAGCGCGAGACGAGAGTTTCACTCCGCAACGGCGCAAACTGGCGGGAGGCTTCGGTTTTGCCTCGAAGGTCGATTCGGTAGCATGACTAGGTGCGTCGCCTCGTAGCCCTGTTCGTTTTCGCTCTACTGGGGGCCGCGCTCTACGGCGTCAGTGGTTCTACCTCGGGCATCGTCGTGAACAGCCAGACGTTGTCGGCGAATACTTTCGAGACCGAACTCAGCGCGATCTCTCACAACAACACGTTGCAGTGCTTCGTCACCGCGCTCAGCCCCACGAGCTACGCACCGGGCGCGGGGGGCTACTCCATCAAAGCCTCCGGCGCCGCGGCGTGGGCCAATCTACGCGTCGAAGGTCTCGCGATCCATCAGTACGTCGCTACGACACTGAAGTACCGCCCGAGCGCCCACGACCTGGCTCTCGCGGAGTCGTCGTTGGTCGGTGAGATGACCGCCCAGGCCAGCGCGAATTCGATCAACTGCCCGGGTACGGCGACGCAAGCCGTCGCGGCCATGCCCAGCGAGATGCGAACGGCCGAGATCCTGGCCCAGGCGGACTCGCTCTACTTGGTGAAGAAGATCAAAACGACGATTCCCCTGACGACGGCGTCGATGGAGAGCTACTACGCGCAGCACACCTCGGACTACGACACGTTGTGCGTCTCGGTGGCTCTGGTCCTGCCCAGTTCGGTCACCGCGTTCGCGCAGGGTGAGGCGGCGGGACTTAACGTGGCGACGCTCGTGAGGAAGTACTCCCAAGACCCGACCTCGGCCGCCAAGGGCGGCGCGGTCGGCTGCTTCTCGCCGTCGTCGACCTCGTACGCGAGCGTGCGCGCCGACGTGACGTCGTTGCCGCTCAACACGTTCGCCACGACCCCCAACTACATCTCGAACAACGGCCAGACCTTCGCGCTCTACGTCGCCGCGACGAAGCGCACGACGACCCCCTTCAGCGCCGCCGCCGCGACGGTGCTCGCCGATCTGCAGAGCCTCAACGCTTCCTCGGCGAACAAGATCAAGAACGATCTGCTCCACGCCGCCGCGGTGCACGTCGATCCCGCCTTTGGTCGGTGGGGGCTCAACACGACGGGCCCCACCGTCTTCGCCTCGGCCACGCCCGCGGCGAGCGACGTGACGGGATCGAAGAAGCTCAGCACCACCGCCGCCACGTATAAGTGAAGCCCGTCGTACGCGTCGTAGGACTCGGCCCCGGCACACTCGAGCACGTCACGCGTCGCACCGAGTCACTCTTGCGCTCGGCGCCCGTGGTGCGGCTGCGCACTCGTGAGCATCCCAGCGCCGCGCACTTCGGCGACCTCACGAGTTACGACGGGTTCTACGAAGAAGCGTCGTCCTTTGAGCAGCTCTACGAAGCCATCGTCGACGATCTCGTGGCGCTGGCGGCGAGCTCGGTGACCAACGAAGTCGTCTACGCCGTTCCCGGTTCGCCGACGGTGGCCGAGCGAACCGTAGAGCTCTTGCGCGAACGTGATGAGGTGACGACCATCACCGAGCCCGCCGTCTCGGTCATCGACGTGGCGTGCGCCGTGCTCGGGCGCGATCCCATGAGCGTGGGGCTACGCGTCGTGGACGCCCTGGGTTCGACGCAGGACTTTCGCGGTCCCGGACCTCTCTTGATCCTCCAGACCCACGCGCCCTACGTGCTCGCGAGCGTCGCCGACCGACTCCCGGCGACGAGTGAGGTTCTCGTCTTGCATCACCTCGGGATCGACGACGAGGAGGTCGTCACCCTTCGCGCGTCGGCGTTGGCGTCGTTCGACCGCGCCGATCATTTGACGTCGCTGTGGGTCGAAGGGTTTCGCGACGCCGGCGAGGCCATGGGTGACCTCGTCGACTTAATGAAACGTCTGCGCGCCGAGTGTCCCTGGGATCAAGAGCAGACCCACGCCTCGCTGACCCGACACCTCCTCGAAGAGGCTTACGAGACCATTGACGCCCTCGAGACGTTCGTGCGCGTGACGGCCGAGGGACGGGGCGACGAACGAGCGATCGACCACGTCGAAGAGGAGTTGGGCGACCTGCTCTTCCAAATCGTCTTTCACGCCGAGTTGGGCGACGAGGAGGGCCACTTCAACTTCGCCACCATCGCCGACAACGTTCGCGACAAACTCATTGGACGTCACCCGCACGTCTTTGGCGACGTCACGGTCACCGATTCGAACGACGTCGCGTCGCGCTGGGAGGTCCTCAAGCAGAAGGAAAAGGGACGTGAGAGCGTCACCGACGGCATCGCGTGGCAACTCCCCGCGCTCACGCTCTACTCCAAACTCCTGCGAAAGGCGGCCCTCGTCGACGAGGCCGTCGAGTCCGGCGAGTCCTCGCGCGAGCGAGCGCTGCGAGCGATGAACGCGCTCGAGCTCGACGGCGATTCCGTGCTCGACGCGCAGTCGTCGTCGAACGTCGACGACTCGTGGGGCGACGCGATCAGTGCGCTCGTCGCGGCCGCGCGGTTCGCGGGGGTCGATCTCGAGGGAGTGCTTCGCGAGCGCGCGGGGAGACTTCGCGACACCATTCGTAAGGTCGAGCGTTCGTCGGACTAAAAGTCGCCGAGTAACGTTGGGTCGAAATGAGGAGACGTCATGAGCGCGATTGAAGTGGTCCTGGGCCGCCAGGTTCTCGATTCGAGGGGTAATCCGACCGTCGAAGCAGAGGTCCACCTGGAATCGGGCGCGATCGGTCGCGCGGTGTCGCCCTCGGGCGCGTCCACGGGCATCAACGAGGCCGTCGAACTGCGTGACGGAGGACCCCTCTGGGGTGGCAAGGGCGTCCAGACGGCCGTCAACTTCGTCAACGATGACATCAACGACGCCCTCGAGGGCTACGAAGCCGAAGATCAGCGCGCCATCGACTTCGCCATGATCGACCTCGACGGCACGCCCAACAAGGCCCGCTTGGGCGCGAACGCGATCCTCGCGGTGTCCCTCGCCAACGCCAAGGCCGCCGCCATCGAGAGTGATCTGCCCCTCTACCAGTACTTGGGCGGCGTCAACGCCCACGTCTTGCCGGTGCCGATGATGAACGTCGTCAACGGCGGCGCGCACGCGAGGAACACCATTGACTTCCAAGAGTTCATGGTGATGCCCGTGGGCGCCGCTTCCTTCAGCGAGGCCCTTCGGTGGGGCACCGAGACCTACCACGCGCTCAAGGCGGTGTTCGAAAAGCGTGGACTGCACACCGCCGTGGGCGACGAGGGCGGCTTCGCGCCAGATCTGCCCGACAACGAGTCGGCCGTGAAGGTGCTCATCGAGGCGATCGAAGCAACGGGTCGCACTCCGGGCAGCGACGTCGCCATCGCGATGGACCCCGCGGCGAGTGAGTTCTTCCGCGACGGCGCGTACCACCTAGACGGCGAAGGTCGGGTGCTCTCGAGTGATGAGCTCGTCGACTACTGGGTGGACCTCTGTTCGCGGTATCCCATTGTCTCGCTCGAGGACGGCATGGCGGAAGAGGACTGGGACGGCTGGCGCGCACTCACCGACCGACTCGGCTCGAAGGTGCAACTCGTCGGTGACGACATCTTCGTCACGAACACCACGCTGTTGCAGAAGGGAATCGATCGCGGCGTCGCGAACTCGGTGTTGGTGAAGTTGAATCAGATCGGCACACTGACCGAGACGCTGGACGCCGTGCGCTTGGCCGACCTCAATCGGTACAGTGTCGTGATCTCACACCGCTCCGGTGAGACCGAGGACGTGACGATCGCCGACGTCGCGGTGGCGACGAACGCGGGTCAGATAAAGACCGGCGCGCCGGCGCGTTCCGATCGTGTTGCGAAATACAATCAACTGTTGAGGATTGAAGAACAGCTCGGTGACCAAGCTCGTTTCCTCGGTTCGGCGTCGTTGTCCGGGGCGAAGGGCCCAAGCCGCACCTAGCGTCGAAGGTCCCGATGGTGAGTAGGACTGACGTTGTGGACGTGACGCTCAACGCACGAGGCGAAACCTGGGCGCTGTCGTGTTCGGCGCGCGACACCAGGTAAGATGCCTCCCTAGCATCAAAAATTCAAAAATTACTGAGCGGTCCAGATTGGTTGGTAGTTTCAGAGTCTCTGTCGGGGGCGGCAATTGTCAGTAACACAGAACGTCGACGTACACAGCCGTAACCGTTGGATGTTCCCCCTTGGCGTCTTGACGGCAGTCGTGATGCTGGTCGGTTGGTTCCCGGCGTCGGCGTTGTGGCACCAGCAGACCCAAATCAACGCCACGGCGGCCCAGATCAAGGCTCTGCAACGACAAGAGTCGGCGCTGACGAGTCAGGCCAAGTCCGTCGACACCAAGGCCGCCGCCACCGATTTGGCACGAGAGCAGTACCAGTTGGTCTCCCCGGGCCAGAGCCTGGTCCAAGTGTTGCCCGGCAACGCCGCGGGTCAAGTCTCGCCGAGCTCGGCCGACCCCGGTCTGCAACCACTGGTCTCACCCGCGAACGGAGGTCTGTCGGTCGGCTCGACACCCTCGACGCCCGCGAAGCACACGGGCGCCAACGCCTATCTCTCTCGACTGGTTCGCACCCTCGAGTTCTGGCGTTGACCTTTCGCGACGCGTTACCCGACGACCTCGCGATCGTCGAAGCCTTGCTCGGGCGCCCTCTCTCGGGTCGCTTCGCGGTCGTCGTGCGTCGCGTTGACGGACGCCCCGTCGTCATTGAGAACGAGCCCCACCTTCGTGACGGAACACCCATGCCCACGCTGTACTGGCTCGTCGACCCAGAGCTACACGACGCCGTGAGTCGCGTCGAAGGCGACGGGGGCGTGCATCGCTTCGAGCTTCTCGTGAACGCCGACGACCTACAGCGCGCCCACGACGAGTACGCGCGCCGGCGCCGCGCGGCGACCGTGCGCACCGATCTCGTCCAGCCCGAAGGGGGCGTCGGTGGCACGCGCGTGGGGGTGAAGTGCCTGCACGCGCATCTCGCGAACTTCCTCGTGAACGCCGACGATCCCGTGGGCGAAGTCGTCGCCAGCACGCTCGACGTCGGGGCGCTGATCGTTGTCGACGTCCGTGAGTGACGCCGTCGTCGCCATCGACTGTGGGAGCAACTCGACCAGGACGTTGATCGTCGACGGGGAAGGTCACGAGGTCGTGCGCGCGATGAACATCACGCGACTGAGCCAAGGCGTCGACGCGTCGGGTTCGCTGCTGCCCGAAGCGATGGAGCGCACGTTCGACGTGTTGCGTCTCTACCGCGCGGCCTGCGACGAGGCCGACGTGTCGAGGGGACTGCTCGTGGCGACGTCCGCGGTACGCGACGCGGCCAACGGATCTGCATTCCTCGAGCGCGCGCGCGACCTCGTGGGCTTCGACGCGAGGATCCTGCGAGGTGACGAGGAGGCGGCCTACTCCTACGCGGGCGCCACCGGCGATCTCGACGTGGTCGACGGGCCCACCATGATCGTCGACGTTGGGGGAGGTTCGACGGAGCTCGCGGTCGAACTCAACGGCGTCCTCGTCAGTTACTCGATGCAACTCGGCTGTGTCCGGGTCACCGAACGCGCGCTGGGTCGCGGTGCCGTGACGTCCGCGAGTGACGCGGCCACCCGGGCGATGATCGAGGGAGAACTGGACCGAGCCCTCGCCGCCGTGCCCGCGTTCTACGGAGCGGTGGCGAACGTGCGACTCGTCGGTCTGGCGGGGACGGTGGCGACCCTCGCGCAGCTCGACGCCCGTCTCGCGATCTACGACCGCGACGTGGTGCACCATCGCGCGCTCTCACGTTCGGTCGTGCGGCACTGGCGCGACCTGCTCGCGCGCGAGTCACCCGACGAGCGACTGAGGCATCCTGGGATGATGCACGGTCGAGAGGATGTCCTGCCGGCGGGCCTGTACGTCCTTGACGCGGTCATGGAACGCTTCGACGTGGACCGGCTGTTGAGTTCGGAAAGTGACATCCTGGACGGGATAACGAGTTCGCTTTTGAACTCGTGATTGTGCATGGCGCGAGGACCTGTAACTTTGAGAGAGTGAGAACTCGCTCATGGTAACCACTCGAAGCGCCGTCTATTCGCCCATCACCTTGCACGGGCGGCGGATCGTGTTGCGCACCATGAACGAGCAGGACTACGAGCCGTGGATCGAGGTTCGCTCGCGCTGCCGGGACTGGCTTTTGAAGTGGGAGCCCCGTTCGGCCCACGCCACGCATCTCGCCGAGGACCACCGCAGTTTCGTGAGTCGTTGCGCGATTCGCGAACGTGAACGACAGATCGGCACGGGATTCGGCTTCGGGATCTTCGTCGAAGGGCGGTTCATCGGCGAGATCACCTTGTCATCGATCCAGCGCGGTCCCCTGCAGTCGGCCTATATCGGCTACTGGATCGATGAGGCGGTCGCCGGGCAGGGGCTGATGCCCGAAGCCGTCGTGACGATGCTGCAGTACGCCTTCGAATCCCTTCGACTGCACCGCGTGGAGATCAACATCATCCCGCGCAACGTCCCCTCGCGGCGCGTCGTCGAGAAACTCGGTCTGCGCTTCGAGGGAGTCTCCGAGCGCTATCTCGAGATCGACGGCGCCTGGGAAGATCACGCCCGATACGCCATCACCGCCGAAGAGTGGAGCGATCGGGCACCAGAACTCGTCACGGACTGGCTGCTACCGCGCCACGACTAGACCTAGCTAGACGGCTTCGTAGCGTCGTCGCGTGAGTTCATCGAGCCGGGCCGTACGGAGGGTTCCGCTAAGTGCGCTCGCGATAGCCAACCCTCCGAGCGCGCCGTCCCGTCCCAAGACGAGGAGTGCGTCGTGGTCGTTTCGTGCGAGGACCAGACCGTGCAATCGAGCCTCTTTCGCGAGGCGGGCGACGTCGCTCGCGCCGACCGACGCCGAGAGCTCGACCACGGGGTTCTCGTAGCGAGTTCTCTTCAGTCCGCGAATGTCGCGCACCATGGTCCACGCGTCGCGACCGGGTCGAACCGACGAGCCTCGAACGTCTTGCCAGGTCACGAGGAGGGGACTCACGCTCAGTCCCAGGCGCTGCGCGAGGTAGAGCATCTCCACGTCGAAGGCGAAGCCATCGATCATGGCGAGGAGCGCCAAGAGGCGCGCGGGTCCGAGTTGAAAACCCTTGCAGCCGCACTGCGTGTCACGCAGCGTCGTGCCCGAATAGTGGCGGACCAGTCGATTAAACGTGGCGCCCGCGAAGGTGCGCAAGCGCGCGTCGTACTTGATGTCGCCCGACAGTGCTCTCGAACCTGGCACGAGCGCGCTGTCGTGAAGGGCTGAGACGAAGTTGGGGAGTTGTACGGGGTCTATGGCCATGTCAGCGTCAACGGTGATGACGTAGGTGCCTCGGGCCAGCGCGATGCCGAGGCGAACGGCGGCGCCCTTACCGAGGTTGGAGGGCTGTTGGACGAAGAGGACGTGTTCCATATGACCGTAGACCTCGTGCGCGCGCTTCAAGGTCTCGTCACTCGAGCCGTCGTCGATCACGATGATCTCGACCGTCGAGGGATCCATGGCCGCCAACGTGGGCCAGAGGCGCTCGAAGCCCACGCCAAGGCGTTCGGCTTCGTTGTAGGCCGGAATGACGAGCGAGAGGGCGACGCTCACGGCCGCTAGGGTCGCGCGGCGCCGATGAGACCGGCGGTGAAGAGGGGAGCGAGCGCGACGTTGGTTCCGGTGTGCGCGGCGGCGATGGTGGTGTCGACGCCCCACGGTCCACTGCCCACGTACATCACGACGTGGTCGACCAGGTGGTCGCCGTCGAGGTTGAAGTAGAAGAGCAGGTCGCCCGGCTGCAGTTGGGTCAGCGTCACGTGGATCATGTTGGGATACTGCGATTCGGTGGTGCGGGGAATGGTTATGCCGGCGCGCGCCCAGGCCCACTGGACGAGTCCGGAGCAGTCAAAACCCAAGCCCGGCGTCTCGCCGCCCCAGACGTAGGGCACGCCGATCTCGCGCTCCGCGTACGCCACGGCCGCGTTGCCCTGAGCGGAACTGCCCACTTGGGCGATGGTGGGCGTCGCGATAGCGGCCTGTATGGCGTCGATGACGTCGTTGGCGGCGTTCTGGCCCCCGACGGCCGACGCCGCCGCGACGGCTTGCTCTTCGCCGGCGGTGTTCTTCGACTTGGCGGCCGCCACGCCGGCTTGAATCTCGTAGGCGATGATCTCGCTCTTCAGTCGGGCCGTCACGGTGTCGAGGGTCGCCTGCGTGGCGTTCTGGAGTTGAATGTTCTGTTCGAGGAGACCCTTCAGTTCGAACGTCGCGTGCTGTGCCTTGGCGCGCTGCCCGGCGACCTTGGCGACCGTGTTCTGTAACGACTTCTTCTCGCGCTCGTAGGTCCTCACCAACTCGTCGAGGTTGCCAATCACGCGGTCCTGGAAGACCTTCGTCGCGTCACTGCGCGTGACGTTTTGGTTGAAGAGGGAGATGCTCTGCAAGGCGGACGCCCCGAGGACGTACGCGCGGACGACGGCGATCGCGAGCTTCTTCGACGTGACGGAGGCGGCGGCGCGCTTTCCGGACTCCTGGCGCTGGAGGTCGCCGATGTTGGCGTTGATCGACACCAGCGCGCTCTTCTCGGCGTCGTACTGGTTGGCCGTGGTCTCGCTGCGCATCTCCTGACGAGAGAGGGCGGCTGAGAGGTCGGCGATCTGTTTTTGGGTAACGGCGATGGAGGAAGCGCCGGCCAGGGTTGGTGTAAAGAGTCCCGACGCGGTGAGGACCGCCAAAAGCACCAGGGGAGTTGTTCGAGTCGTGCCCCGACGACGCACGCGAAACATAGGACCAGCCTAGTTAGCGCGCATGTGAAATTTGGTCGTTCGGTGAAATCGTAACAATGCGTTAGCGTTACGGCGCGACCCGGCTGCGTGGGGGCGTAGCCCAATTGGCAGAGGCAGGGCGCTTAAACCGCCTCCAGTGAGGGTTCGAGTCCCTTCGCCCCTACGCAGCCTCGAGACCTTCCCATTATTTAGTAGCGTTGTAGGGTGGCTAAAAGCACATCAGGTAAATGGGTAAGTCGGGTTGGCGCCGCGGGTGGTGGCAAGACCTACCAAAAATCTCGACCTGGGAACTACTACGGGGCGCTCGTGGTCATCGTCGTGCTCGGACTCGCGCTCACCGTCTATTCGCGCTACGAGTACCAGAACCCGGTAAAGAAGCACTCCACGGCCATCGCACCGAAGATCGGCTCGACCCTGTACGCCGCGCTGTCGATTCAGTCCTGTGGCAAGCGACTGGGCTATTTGAGCGCCGACCCGACCTCCAAGGGCGGCTTCACCGTGGCGCTCGACAACGTGATCAAACTCACGCCCGTCTCCGCCGCCGACGCCGGAAATAACGCGACTTTAAAGACGTTCGCCTCCGAGTTCCCGGGACTCGTGGCGACCTCGAGCGAGCTCGCCGTCCCTACGGCGACGGGCACCGCGAACCCCAAGACCACCTTCAAGAACGGTGCGACCTGCCCCGCTACGTCGAAGTTCGCCGGGAAAAAGGGCAAGGTCGTGTACGCCTACTGGACTACGTTGGCCCAGAAAACGCCGACGATCACGACCAATCCCGCCAAGATCAAATTCGTCAAGGACCTCAGAGTGACGATGGCCTTCGAGCCCACGGGCGTCACGCCATCGGCGCCCACCGCCGCCACGGTCGACGCGATGTTCGCCGCCGCCATCACGCCAACGACCACCACCACGGCCGCGACGACCACAACGGCGCCAACGACCACGACCACGACCGCGAGTACGACCACCACCACGTCCAAGGGCTGATCGTTGCAGGCCATCATCCTGGTCGGAGGTAAGGGAACGCGGCTCCGTCCGCTGACCTACGAGACGCCCAAGCAGATGCTGCCCTTGGTCGGCGTACCCATGATCGAGTGCGTCCTCGAGGCGCTCGCGCGTCACGGCGTCACCGACGCGGTGCTCTCGCTCGGCTATCTGCCCGACCGCTTCACCGAGGCCTACCCGTCGAACCTCATCTCCGGGGTGCGCGTGACCTACGCCGTCGAGCAAGAACCCCTCGACACCGCGGGCGCCATCCGGTTCGCCGCCTCCTTCGCCGCGGTCGACGAGACGTTCCTCGTCGTGAACGGCGACGTCGTGACCGATCTCGACGTCACCAACCTATTGAACTTCCACCGCGAGCGCGGCGCCGAGGTGACGATCGCGCTGCACCCCGTCGACGATCCCTCACACTTTGGCGTGGTGCCAACGGCCGACGACGGACGCGTGTTGGCCTTCGTCGAGAAACCACCACCGGGTGAGGCCCCGACGAATCAAATCAACGCGGGTACCTACGTCTTCGAACCGCGCGCCCTCGACCGCATCGCGGCCAGTGGACCCGTGAGCGTCGAGCGCGTCACCTTCCCGACCCTCGCCGCCGCGAAGGCCCTCTTCGCGCTCTCGGACGACGCCTACTGGCTCGACACCGGCACGCCGCAGCTCTACTTGCAGGCCAACGTCGACGTTTTGAAGGGCCGCAACCATCAGCACGACTACCGCGGCGTGGTCGATGGTTCGTGGCGAGACTCGTCCGCCACGATCGACGCGTCCGCGAAACTCCGACACTCGGTCGTCGACCGCGCGTGCGTCGTGGGCGCGGACGTGATTCTCGAGGATTCGGTGCTCTTACCGGGCGCGATCGTCCAGAGCGGGTGCGAGATTCGTTCGTCCATCATCGGACCCGAAGCCGTCATCGGCATGAGTTCGGTCCTCGGTCCGACCTGCGTGGTGGGGGCGAAAGAGCACGTGGCGTCGGACTCGCGCCTGTCGGGTGACGTGCGCCTCGGCGGCGTCTAACTAGCGAAAGAGGTCGTCGTTCTTTGTTCGAACGATGTTCTCCTGAATCGAGCCCGGTCCAAAGAACGACTCGTCGAGTCCACGTACGAGCGCGAAGGGCGTACCCGCCGCCTTGTGCAAGACCAGATTCGCCGCACCCGCGATCTCGTCGGCGATGGCGACCTCGGTCGCTTCGAGGAGTCGGCCGTTCGCGTCGTAGGTCCCGCGCAGGTCCAGTAAGGGACGCAGACCCGCGCAGCCGAGCGCGACGTCGGTGACGCCCTGGCGCCAGACGCGCCCGAAGGTGTCGGTGATCAGGACCGCGACCTCAGCGCCGGTGCGTCGCGCGATCTCGGCTCGAATACGCCGAGCCGAACGATCAGCGTCCGTCGGCAGCAACACCGCCGTCCCCTCGTCGGTGTTGGAGAGATCCACGCCGGCGTTGGCGTTGATAAAGCCGTGTCTCGTCTCGGTGATCCGCAACGTCCCGCGACGTCGTAGGACCCGCACGGACTCTTGCTCGACGATGGCGCTCTTGTGCTCGTCGGAGCCGTCGAAGGCCACGACTTGGCCCTCGGACTTCGAGACGACTTTACTCGTCACGATGAAGAGGTCGTGGTGGTGGATCTCTTCGCCGGCGTTGGTGAGCGCGTCTAGCAGCAGCGTCACGAGGTCGTCGTCACGTTGGACTCTCACGCTCGTCGCGAGCGCTACCAGGCGCAGTTCGCTCACGAGAGCACGACCTTGGCGAGTCGCTCGGCGTTGGCGGGATCGGCCATCACGGTGGTCGTCACCTCGACTCGAACGCCGCGCGCTCGAATTGTCTCGGCGAGTGCCGCGTCGGCCTCGTCGATAATCCAGGTTCCCACGAGGCCCTCGTAGAAGTCGACGACTCCGAGCGCGGAGACCTCGTGACCGAGGTCACGCAGTAGCCGGTCCGCGGGCCCCTTCAGCGCGGCGCCCCCGATGAGTGGTGACACCGCGACCACGTCTTCACGTCGATCGAGGAGAATCTCGCGCACCCCGCGAACGCGCAGCAACGGATCGATCGAGATCAACGGATTCGAGGGCGCGATCACGACACGATCGGCGTCTTCCAACGCGCGTCTCGCCTCGTCACTCAGGCGCGCCCGCTCGGCGCCGACGACCTCGATCGACGTCACGAGGACGTCGTGGTGGTGGCGAACGAAGTACTCCTGAAACGTGAGGCGGCCTTGGTCGGTGACGAACTCGGTGGCCACGGGGTCGTCCGTGACGGGCAGCACGCGCACCGTGACACCGAGACGCCGAGCGAGCTCGGCCGTGACCTCGGTCTTGGTGGCGCCGTCGCTGAGGCGCTGACTTCGGTAGAGGTGGGTCGCGAGGTCTCGATCGCCGAGTCGAAACCAGGCCTCACCGCCGAGCGCGGCTAGCTCGTCCATGACGCGCCACGTCTCATCTCGGAGCCCCCAACCGAGTTCGTCGTTGTTCAGTCCGGCGAGTGTGTAGGTGATCGTGTCGAGGTCGGGACAGATGGTGAGGCCGTTCAGCACCAGATCGTCGCCCACGTTCACGACGGCGGTGATCCGTGATGGATCGACAGCGTCACACAGCGCTCGAAGCAGTCGAGCCGCGCCGACACCCCCACTCAACACGGTTATCACCTCCGAGACCTTAGGGGCGCGTGGGTATCATCGAGTGTTGTGAACACCCCCCTCGACGGCGACTGGCCTGGCGCGCCGGCGTACGTCGTGCTCCGGGTCCGCGGTGGCGTCATCGAACGGGTGCACGAGAGCGGTGACCTCGACGAAGTGCGACCGTGGGCTTCGGTCTCGAAGATGGCCGTCGCGCTGGCCTTCGGGGTGGAGATCGATTGGGGCTTTCACGCCTACAGCGAGACGGTCGGTCCCCGAGGCGCCAACTTCGCCAATCTCCTCTCGCACTCGAGCGGCCTCGGACTCGAAGAGGGTGACCCCACGGTGCCCATCGCGACGAAGCGGGTCTACTCCAACTTTGGCGTGGACCACGCGGTGAGCGCCATCGTCGGTGAGAGCTCGCCGGCCGAGTGGTTGGGCCACCGTGTCTTTCAGCCCCTGGGTATGGATACCTCGGCGCTCGTCGAGCGACCGTCCTCGGGGGTCAGAGGTTCGACGAACGACCTAGCCACCTTGGCGGTGTCGTGGTTGCGACCGGACGCCATTGCCCGCGAGACAAGGGACCGTCTTATCGGGCCCTATCTACCCGACCTCGCGGGCATCGTGCCCGGTTTTGGACGGTTCACGCCCTGTCCGTGGGGCATGGGTCCTGAGGTGCGCGGCGAGAAGAAGCACTGGATGGGCGACTGGCCACCGGCAAGCTTTGGTCACTTCGGCCAGAGCGGCTCGATGATGTTATTGAACGCCGACGAAGGTATCGGTGTCGTCGCGACGAGCACCGAGCCCTTCGCTTCGTGGGCCGTGAACCTCTGGCCTAGGTGGACCAGCGCGATGCGACAGCTAGCTCTCGCGTCGTGAGTTCGGATCGTCCGCGAGTAGGCCTCGACCTCGATGGCTCGCTCGAGTCGCTGGGTAACTCGATGACCGATCTCGCGAACGCCCTCGACGCGACTGGCGAGTGTGAGCTCGTTCGCTTTCGTTCACACTCGGCGCCCTCGTCACGCGACGAGGCGCGTCTCGCACTACGCGTGCTGTGGACGCCGCTGTGGCGACGAAGTCTCGGCCCCTCGATCAATCGATTCCTGGATCCGCTCGACGTCGTGCACGTCGCCGGTCGAACGACACCGCCCACCACGTCGACGCCCCTCATCATCTCCGTCGACGATCTGCGCCCCCTTCGCGGTGAATCGCGCGAACTCCAGCGCATCACCCAGTTGCGGCGGGCCGTTCGTCACGGGGCGACGCTCGTCGCCTCCACGAGGAGCGCGAGCCACGAAGTGCGTGACGTGCTCGGCGTCGAACGCGCTCGCGTCGTCGTCGTGCCGCCGGCCGTGCCGGTCGTTCAGCCAACGCTGAAGGGCACCGCGGTCGTGGTCAATCTCACGGGTGTCTTACAACCGTTTCTCGACCTGGCGCCCGCGCTCATCGAATTTGCCAAGAGTCACGGCACCCACGTTGAAGCGCTCACCAGCGCGCAGATGACTCAACGGATCCGCTCGCGGGGACTCGGCGTCCACCTGCGACCGCGCAGCGACGCGCGCAGCGCGCTGGCGGAGGCCAAGGTCGTCCTGCACATCTCGGACGGCGCGCGTTTTCCCTCGTTCGCGATCGCGGCGCTCGCGGCGGGCGTGCCGACCATCGCTCGCGCGACGACCATCAATCGAGAACTCTTGAGCGGCGCGGCCGCCTTGACCGAGAGTGACGACGAAGTCGTGGACACCTTGAACGAACTCTGGGAGAGTCCGACCCGCCGCGCCATCATGACGGCGGCCGGTCGATCGAGAGCGGAGGATTTCGCGCCCGCCACTGCCGCGCGGGCGTACGTCGCGCTCTATCGCGATGTCGTGCGAGGCTGGAATCCGTGACTCGCGCCGTCAGCATTTCGCTGGACCAGTTCTATCGACCCCAGCCCGGGGGTATCGCGACGTACGTGCGTGGTCTCGTCCAGGGCCTGGCTTCGCTGGACGACGAGACGTTGCGACTCGTCGGCGTGACGCCGCGCGGCAGTCCCACCCAGGACGTCTCGGACCTCGCCCTCGAACGTGTGCGCGCGAACGCGTCGGTCACCGTGTTGACGCGGGTGTGGGCGCGCTGGCCCCTTGGCGTGCCCGCCTTCAGTGACGTGGTGCACGCGACCTCGGTCGCCGGGCCCTTCGCCGGAGGCAAGAAGGACGCCGTGCACGCGGCGGCGTTGCACGATCTGCTCTGGCGCGACGAACCGAGCGCGAGCACGGCGCGCGGCATCCGATTCCACGAGCGACGACTGCAAATGCTGAAACGACGTGACGACGTGCGCATTATCTCGACGGCGCCCGGCCTGGGGCAACGTTTGATCGAGGACGGCTTCGATCCTCGTCGTCTGCACTATTCGCGCCTGGGCGTCGACGACGCCCGCACCGTTGCCGACGGCGAGGCGGGGGTGCGAGCCGCGCTCGCGGCGCGTGGCGTCGAGGGCCCCTTCACCTTGTACGTCGGCACGCGAGAGCCGAGGAAGAACATCGAGCGCTTGGCGAAGGCCCACGCGCTCGCCGCGTCGGCGAACCCGGAGTTGGGAGCACTCGTGCTCGTCGGACCGCCGGGTTGGGGTGACGTCGACAGTGGCGACGCCGTAGCACTGGGTCTCGTGTCGAAGTCGCTGTTGCACGGTCTCTACCGCGACTCGAGCGTCTTCGCCTACGTTCCCCGGGCCGAGGGTTGGGGACTGCCACCGGTCGAAGCGCTGCACGCGGGTGCGCGGGTCGTCGCGAGCGTGACGACACCGAGTGTCGCAAGTAACGACGAGGTCGTGCTCGTCGACCCACTCGACGTCGAGGCCATCGCCGCCGGACTCGTGCGCGCCCTGTCGCACGGAGCCGACGAGGACGCTCGTCGACGTCGGCGATCGTCGGTGGCGTCGCTGACGTGGCGAAACACCGCACTCGACCACTTGGCGGCGTGGCGATGAAGGTCGCGCTCGACGTGTCCGCCGTCCCGGTCAAGATCGCTGGCGCCGGTCGCTACATCGCCGAACTCGCGTGTCGACTGCCCGAGGTGAACGTCACGACCACGCTGGTGACGCGTCGCGGCGACACCACGCGCTGGCGCGCGCTCTCTCCTCGGGCCGAGGTGACCGGTCTCGTGCCGAACGGAAGGGTCGCGCGACTCGCCTACGAGGCGTGGCTGGTGGGCGCGAGCGCCACCGCGCGCGGCGCCGATCTCTGGCACGCGCCGCATTACACGATGCCGCGCCGGGGCTCGACACCGACCGTCGTGACCATACACGACCTGACGTTCTTCACCAACCCCGAGTGGCACGAACGCTCCAAGGTGGCCTTCTTCCGACGAGCCATCACGTACTCGGCCCGACACGCGCGTGTCCTGGTGAGCGTGAGCGAGGCCAGCGCTCGACTCCTCGAGTCGACGATTCCCGGGCACGCGCCAATCGTCGTGGCGCCCCTCGGCGTCGAACTCGCAGTTTTTCAACCCGCGGACCGTGACGACGAGTCGACCCTTCACGCTCACGGCCTGCGCGCGGACGTGCCCTACATTTTCTTCGTGGGCACCGTGGAACCGCGAAAGGGCCTCGACGTACTGCTCCAGGCCTTTCGAGGAATCGCTTCCGACGACCTCGAGGTCGAGCTGTGGCTCGCGGGCCAGGCCGGGTGGGGTGGTAGTCCCATCGAAGCGCAGATCGACGGTCATCCGTATAACGCTCGCATCCGACGGTTGGGTTTCGTGGACGACGCGCTTTTACCGGTCCTCTATCGCCGCGCGCGCGTCGTCACCTACCCCTCACGAGGCGAAGGTTTCGGACTCCCGGTCCTCGAAGCGATGGCCTGTGGGGCGTCGGTCGTGACGTCGAGCGACACGGTCATGGCCGAGGTAGCCGGTGACGGCGCACGCCTCGTGCCCGTCGGCGACGCCGGGGCCCTCGCGGCGTCCTTGGTCGAAGTGCTCGAATCGAGTGACGACGAGCGACGCCAATGGTCGCGCCGCGCCCGCGCTCGAGCGGAGCGCTTCACGTGGGAGGCCTGCGTCGCGCAGCATCTCGTGGCCTACCGACAGGCGTTGGGGGGCTGATGCGCGCGCTCGTCACCGGGTCCCAGGGCTTCGTCGGAAAGCACTTGCTCGCGCACCTGCGCGCGAGCGGGGACGAGGTCGAGGGCATCGACCGCGAACGCGACGTCACCGACGAGAACAGCATGCGCGAGATCTTCGAGGCGTTTCGACCCGGCGTCACGTACCACCTCGCGGCCCTCACCCACGTCGGCGAGTCGTGGGAACACGCGAGTGAATTCACGCGCGTGAACGTCGTGGGCACCCAACGCGTGCTCGACGCCGCCTTCGCCGCCAATCCGAGGTCGACGACGTTGGTCGTCAGTTCGTCCGAGGTCTACGGCGTCGTGCGTGAGGAGGACCTTCCGATTCGCGAGAGTTTTCGCGTCGCGCCGGCCAACCCGTACTCTTCGAGCAAGGTCGAAGCCGAGCGCGTCGCGCACGAGGTCGCTCGCGCTCGCGCGCAGCGCGTCATCGTCGTACGCCCCTTCAACCACCTCGGCCCCGGCCAGGCTCCCACCTTCGTCGTGCCCGCGCTCGTGAGCCGTCTCTTGGACGCCCGCGAGCGCGGCGACGAGGAGATCGCCGTGGGAGACCTCTCCACGCGGCGCGACTTCAGTGACGTACGTGACGTGGTGCGCGCGTATCGACTGCTGGCGAACGTGGGCGTATCGGGCGAGACCTACAACGTCGCCTCGGGGCACGACGTGGCGCTCCTTGACATCGCGAACCAACTCGTGCGCCTCCTCGCGCCCGAGACGAAACTCGTCGTCGACCCTGCGCTCCTTCGCCCGAACGACGTGCCGGTCTTTCGCGGCAGCTTCGACAAGTTGCACGACGTGACGGGCTGGTCGCCCCAGATTCCCCTCCACGTCTCGCTGCGTGACGTCGTCGACGATCTCGTGACGCGACGTCATTGACGCGAGGGATTTCACCTACGCCAAGGGATTAGCGCGCGTTCGGCGTCAGAGTCACTTCCGAGGGCCAACTAGCCTTGTATGACTGATGGACTCTCGTGCCCCGGCCGTCGTCGCCGTCATCGTTACTACCGGTTCCGGGCCGGGTCTCGAAGCCACCGCGGCTTCCTTGGTGGCCCAGAACTACGAGGAACTGAGCCTGCTCGTCGTGGCGAACGGGGACGCACTGCACGTCCCCGAACGCGTCGCCGCGGTCGCACCCAACGCCTTCGTGCGGGTGCTCGAGGAGAATCGGGGCTTCGGCGCGGCCTGTAACGAGGCGGCCCTCATGGTCGAGGGCTCGGCTTTCTTCCTCTTCTGTCACGACGACGTGCGCCTCGAGCCCGACGCGGTGCAACTCATGGTCGAGGCGGCGTATCGAACGAACGCCGGGGTCGTCACGCCCAAGGTCGTGGCGTACGAAGACCCGCTCGTCCTCTTGCACGCCGGCCAGACCTGTGACCGATTCGGCGTCACTCGTGAACGCGTGGAACTCGGAGAGATCGACCACGGCCAACAAGACCTCGAGCGTGACGTCTTCGTCGCGCCCGGCGGCGTCACCCTCGTTCGCGCCGACCTCTTTACGACGCTGCGCGGCTTCGACCCGCTGATCACGCTGCTCGGCGAGGACCTCGACCTCTGCTGGCGCGCTCAAGTGGCGGGCGCGCGAATCGTGGTGGCACCCTTGGCCAAGGTGGCTCATCGTGAGACCATCGCCACCGGCGAACGGGCGGTGACGGCGATCGGTACGCGCCGGGCCAGCCGCCAGGACCTCCAGCGCCGCCACCAACTCCTCGTCGTCGCGACGGGCTGGGGACGACGACAGGTGGTGTGGACGCTGATCGCGCTCTTCGTCATCGACATCTTTGAAGTCGCGCTCGCGCTCGTCAGTCGAGACCTCGTTCGCGCGGGCGCCGTCGCCGGATCGTGGCGTTGGCTGATCTTGCAGCGCCGACGCGTTCGCCAGCGTCGCCGTCAACTGCGCCGCTTGAGGGTCCTCTCCGACGCCGAACTGCACCGTCTCCAGGTCGGCGGCGCCAGTCGCCTCAAACACTTCTTCGTGACGTTGGTCCGCGAGGGGTACGACAAGGCACGCGGAATCCTGCCGCCCGATGAGACGCTGGCCGCCCAGCACGAAACCGAGGCGGCCGGGGTCGGCTTCGCCGCCGCCTTCTCCGAGGACGAAGAGTTCGACGAAATCGCCGAGAGTGGACTGCTCGAACTTCGCACTCGTCCGTCGCGCTTCATGACCTCGTTTCGCTCCCAGGCCGCGGTCGTCGCGTTCGTCGCGTTGCTGTGGCTCATTGGATCGAGGAACCTCGTCGCCACGCACCTGCCGCTGGTGGGTCGACTGGCGCCCCTCGACTCGTGGTGGACGACGTGGCGACACTTTTTCGCTTCGTGGTCGTCCAACGGGGTTGGTTCGGGCGCGCCGGGCATGCCCGGCTACGGGGTTCTCGCCTTCGCGGGGACGTTCGTCTTTGGGAGGATGGGCGCGTTGCCACGCCTGGCGTTGATCTTCGCCGTGCCCGTCGGCGCGGTGGGCGTCAGCCGACTCTTGAAGGACAGCGCGTCGAATCGAGCGCGCATCTTTGGCGCCTTCGCCTACGCCGCGATGCCCCTCGGGGTCAACATGATCAGTCAAGGGCGTGTCGACGTGCTGGCGGTGGTGGCGGGCCTTCCCTACATCATGCGGCGCGTCTTCGCGTTGATGGACGTACCGGGCTTTCGACCCGTTCCCTACGGTGAACCGGTGCCCTTCGGTCATCGGGGCTGGCGCACGACCGAGTCCGGCCAGCGCATGGTCCTCATCATGCTGATCGCCGTCGTGTCGGCGATGGCGCCGGCCACCCTCGTCGTGGTGGCGCTCGTCGTCGTGGGCGTCGTCGTCGCTCGACTCTTCGAGCCCGATCCCGGGAGGTCCTACCGCGGCTCGTTCCGGTTTCTCGGAGCGCTGCTCTTGAACGTGGCGATCTTTCTTCTCCCGATGACGATCGACGTCTTCTTCGCCGGTCGGCGCGCCCTCGAGATCTTCGGACTCGCGCGCGGACCCTGGTCGGCGCCGTCGTTCAGCTTGCTCCTGCGTGACGTCGACGGCACGTTCGGCGCGTCGTGGTGGGGTTGGCTCTTGCCGGGGGCGGCCCTGTTCGCCCTCGTGCTCTGCAGGGGCGAGCGCCGCCTCGTGGCGTCGAAAGTAGTCGTGATCGCGGCTCTGTCGGTGGTGCTCGCGGCACTCGTCTCGCGACACTGGTTGGGCTCGTTCGCGCCCGACCTGGACGTGTTGCTGGCGCTCTACGCGCTGGCCCTCGCGGCGTTGATCGGACTCGGTATCGCCGCCCTCGAGCACGATCTACGCGACGCGGGCTTTGGTTGGCGACAGTTCGCGGCGGGTCTGTCGGTCGCGACGATGTTGGTGGCGACGTTGCCCTTCCTCGCTTACTTCGGCAGCGGTCGTTTCGACCTTCCCACCTCGAGCGTGGCGGAGTCGCTCTCGGCCCTCGCGCCCTCGACGGCCGGCGGGTTTCGCGTCCTGTGGCTCGGAGACCCCTCCGTCGTGCCCCTCTCGGGTTGGTCGGTGGCACCCGGCCTCGAGGCGGCGACGTCGATGAACGGACTACCCGGCGGCGCCACGCTCTTCAACTCGCCCGACTCGGGCACCAGCGACGTCATCATGCAAGCCGTCCAGAGCGCACTCGCCGGTCACACCGTTCGCCTAGGCGCACTGCTCGCGCCCGCGGGCATCTCCACCATTGTCGTCATGAACTCGGCCGCGCCCGAACTGACCGGCGTGCAGAACGTGCCGCTGCACCAAGCGCCGGGCGTACTCATCACCGCGCTCGACAATCAGAGCGACCTTTCGCTGGACCTGCAGACGTCGTCGGTCGAGGTGTTCTCGAACTCGCTCTTTCACGGCATCGTCGCCGCGACCAATCCCGGCACCACGTCACTATCGCCGATCTTTAGCTCGTCGTCCTTCTCGGGACCCCTGACCGCCGGTTCGACCGTCGTCGCGGGGCTCGCGCCGGCGGGCGCCTTCGCGCTCGACGTCAGCGGCAAGGCCGCCTCTCGATCGACGCTCGGCAGTTGGACACCCTTCTACAACGTCGCGCCGGCACCGTCGAACCCGACGGGCACCATTGTCCTGCACCAGTTTCCCCTCAACGGGCTCATCGCCCTCTTCACCCTGGGCATGTGGGGGATCGTCTGGCTCGGTTTCGGCTGGGTCCATCGACTGGAGTGGCTCTTCACTGGGCGTCGTCGCGTGGTGACGCCTCGGATTCCCAAAGAAGGCGACGTCTAGAGTGCGCCGCGTCCCCCTCCTTCTCGTCGTGCTGGTCCTCGTCGCCGCGACGGGGGTCGTGGTGTCGCTTCGCCACCCGACCAATCCCTCCGATCTACCGAGTGGCCTCACGGTGTCGTCCAACGCGGAGTCGACCGCTCTTTATTGCACGGGCATCTCGAGCGCGCGCGGCGCACCGGGACGCGTGACGTTCTTCAACACGTCTTCGTCCAGTCGAAGTCTCAGCGTGAGTGTCGTCTCCGACAAGGGCAACACCTACCAAGGCTCGATCGAGCTCGCGGGCCACTCCGCGCAGTCGATCGAACCGAGTGTCGTCGACAAGGGCGCCGCGGGCGAGAACTTCGGCGTCGCGGTCCAGATCAGCGGCGGCGGCGTCGTGGGCGAGGAGATCGCCGGAACCAGCCGTACCGAAGTACCTTGCAGGGCGTCGGGCGTCACGCGCTGGTACGCGACGGGCTTTGACACCTCGGTGGGCTCGAGCGCGTACTTGAGCGTCTACAACCCCACGGCCACCGCCGCGGTGCTGAATGCCTCGATCTACACGGCCGCGGGCTTTTTCGCGCCGGCGTCCTTCCAGGGCGTCAGCGTGCCCGCGCACACTCAGACGGAGATCGACCTCGGCACGCAGGTCGTCAACACCGCCAACGTCGGCGTCGGCGTCAAGGTCCTGCGGGGCTCCCTCGAGATCGTCGGCGTCGAGAGTTCCGCTGGCACCGTCTCGTTCGAACAGGGCGTCAGCGCCGCGTCAAACGAAGCGTGGCTCCCGAACGTCACCACGGCTCACTCGGCCACGGCTCAGATCCGCGTGGCCAATCCGAGTGATCTACCAGCCGAGGTCACGGTGGACGTCGCCCTCAGTCCCTACACGATCACGCCCCAGACGTTGAGCGTGTCACCCTTTAGGACCGGGGTCGTCGTCGTGACGCCGAACCCGGCCATTCCCGCGGCCGGCTACGCGAACGTAACGGTCCACTCGAACGTACCCGTCGTCACGTCCCTCGCGACGGGCTCGGGCCGGTCGATCGCGCTGTCCTCACCGCAGACGCCGAGCGACGCGTTTCTGATTCGCGACTTCACGGGGCTCGGCTTCGACGCCGAAACGCTCACCAACACCTCATCACGCACGATTACCCTCACGACGTCGTCGTTCAGCGCAACCAATCCCAACGTCACCGCGCTCACGGGTGGCGACAGGCTTGACGGCGGCGCCACCGTGCGACTTTCGACGTTGATGCCCTCCGTGGCGACGACGCACGACGCCATTCTCATTACGGCGTCGCGACCGACGTTGGTGGTGTCGATGACCCTACCCAGTCGCCCGAAGGGCGTGAACGTCGTGACGCCGCTAGACGGCCGGTAGCGTCGGCGGCTGCCAGCTCGGCGTCGCGGGTGTCGCGGGCGCGGTTGGTGTCGCCGCGGCCGGAGCCACGGGTGACGGTTCCTTCTTCGCCGCCGACTTGCCCACACCGCTCAAGGCACTGACGGTCTTCGTACCCTCGGGGTGGACGGGTTCGCCGTTCGCCTCGTCGATCAGTCGCGCCGCGTCGGCGCCGTCGATGGTCTCGCGCTCGAGTAGCGCCCTCGTCAACGACTCGAGTCCGCGACGGTGCAACGTGAGAACTTCAATGGCCCTCGACTCTTGCTCTCGCAGGATGCGCTCGATCTCGTCATCGATGACTTTGGAGGTGTGGTCGGAGTAGTCGCGCGTGTGCATTAGGTCTTCGCCCAAGAACACCTGGTTGTTCGAACCCCACGCCATGGGGCCGATCTCCTTGGACATGCCCCACTCGCGCACCATACGTCGCGCGAGTTCGGTGTTGCGTTGAAGGTCGTCCGCGGCCCCGGTAGAGAGATCGCCGTAGACCAAGAGTTCCGCGACGCGTCCGCCCATACGCATGCAGAGAGAGTCCTCGAGGTGCTGGCGCGACATTATGTGGCGATCCTCCTCGGGCAACGTCATCGTGACGCCCAGTGCCATGCCGCGCGGGATGATCGTGATCTTGTGAAGGGGATCGGTCTTGTCGAGCACGTAAGCGAGGAGCGCGTGCCCACTCTCGTGAAAGGCGATGCGCTCGCGCTCGTCGTCCTGGAGGACCATAGTGTCGCGCTCTTGACCCATCAGGACGCGGTCGCGCGAGGACTCGAAGTCCTCCATGCCGATGCTCGTTGAGTTGCGTCGTACCGCGTGCAGGGCCGCCTCGTTGACGAGGTTCGCCAAGTCCGCGCCACTCATGCCGGGCGTGCCGCGCGCCACGATGTTCATGTCCACCGACGGGTCGAGGGGTTTACCCTTGGCGTGCACCTCGAGGATGGGCAGACGTTCTTCGAGGTCGGGTAGGGGTACGACGATCTGTCGGTCGAAGCGACCGGGACGAAGCAGCGCCGGGTCCAAGACGTCCGGTCGGTTCGTCGCGGCGATGACGACGACGCCCTCGGTAGGCTCGAAGCCATCCATCTCGCTGAGCATCTGGTTTAGGGTCTGTTCGCGCTCGTCGTGACCACCGCCGAGTCCCGCGCCACGCTTACGTCCGATGGAGTCGATCTCGTCCACGAAGACAATGGCCGGCGCCTGCTTGCGCGCGGTCGCGAAGAGGTCGCGCACGCGACTCGCGCCCACGCCCACGAACATCTCCATGAAGTCCGATCCCGAAACCGAGAAGAAGGGGACACCCGCTTCGCCGGCCACGGCGCGCGCGAGCATGGTCTTGCCGGTACCGGGGGGACCGACGAGCAAGATGCCCTTCGGTATGCGAGCGCCAATGCTCTGATAGCGCATCGGGTTCTTCAAGAACTCGACGACTTCGCTGATCTCTTGCTTTACGCCGAGGTAGCCCGCGACGTCGGCGAAGGTCGTCTTCGGGCGGTCTTCGTTGAACTGCTTCGCCTTCGAACGTCCCACGGACATCATGCCGTTCATCTGTCCGCGCGCTTGACGACTCACGTAGTACATGAACGCGCCAAAAATCAGTATCCAGATGAGGTAGGGCAGGAGCAAACTGGCCAGACTCGAAGGCGTGGCGAACGTGACCTGCACGTTATTGCTGCTGAGCGTGGACACCTCGTTCGAGAGTGCGGGCACCGGGCCGTTCGAGGTGTAGTTGGTTCCGTTACTCAATTGACCGGTGACGATGCCCGTAGAGGTCGAGATAACGGCCGACAGCACCTTGTGCGATTTCGCGTCTTGGATCAACGCCGAGTACGCGACGGTCTTGACCGTTTTGTTGGCGAAGAGGTTGGGTATGACCAGGACGCCCAGCACGAACGCGACGATGGCAATCGTGACGATCCGCCGACGCACCTGCGGCGCCATGGGCTTGTCGCCACCTGGTAGAAATTTCTTTAAACCGTTTTGGTTACTTTGATCGTTTGGTGCGTCAGCCACTTATCTAATCTAGAGGTCACCGGCGGCAAGTGGTCTCGCCCTGTGCAAAACCTCGAGTTGAAAGTAGAACACCCTTGAGTTCTCCGACCATGGAAATACAGGCGGATCGACCTCGCGTCGTGCCCATTCTGGTCGCGGGCTTTATTGGATTCTTAGCCGGCCAGATTGTCGCGCTGCTTTTGAACACGTTGGGCGTCGCCGTCACGCACTATCCCGGTGGCGTGAACGCACTGGGCAAGGCGGCCAATCCACCGTGGTGGTCGAACGCGCTGAGCCTCGTGGGCCTCTGGGTGGGTTTCGCCGCGGCCATCTTCTACGCCTACCGCGAGGGCCACCTGCGGGCGCTACGTGAACAGTGGCGGCCTCGATGGACTGACCTCGGCTACGTCGTCGTGGGCGTCGCGTGTCAGTTCGCCATCGACCTGGGCTACGCGCCTTTTCACTTCAAGAGCCTGAACCATCCGGTCAACCATCTCTTCAAGGCGGCGCACGGTTCGGGGTTCGTGCTGATCGCCATCATGACCACGTTCATCGCCCCGTTCTTCGAAGAGTGGCTTTTTAGAGGGGTCATCTATCGTGCGATCGCCGAAGGCGTGACGGGCGTGACGACGCGCACGGCCGTCACGCTCGGCGTCGTCGTGAGCGCGTGCCTCTTCGGATTGGCCCACGGCGAGCTCCTGCAGTTCGTCGGTCTTGCGGCCCTTGGCGTGGTGCTGGCGCTGCTCGTGCATCGTACGAAACGTATGGTGCCGAGCTTCATCACGCACGCGTCGTTCAACGCGGTCGCGCTGGTGGCGGTCATCTCCCAGCGCGCGGGTCACTGATGCGTCGTCTTCGAAGTCTCATCACGCCCCTGGGGGCCCTCGACGCGCTGTTCGTCTCCTTGGTCATTGTCGTCACGATCGTGGAGCTGCACCCCCAACTGCTCGTCTCGTCGACGCTCATCACGGGCGGTGACACGGGCTCGCACGTTGCGCTGCCGGCGTACTTGAAGACGACGGGCAACCTCTTCAACTTCACCCCCTGGTATCCGGGGTGGCTCGGTGGCCTCCCCGCCTACACCTACTACTTCGTCCTGCCGGACGTGCTCGCGACCTTCGGGAGTTACGTCATCGGCTTCGCCGTCGCGATGAAACTCGCGACGATCCTCGGCTCGGTGCTGATGCCCATCACCGCCTACACCATGGGTCGACTCTTTCGAGCGCCGCGGCCCATTCCCGTCGCCCTCGCGCTCTCGACGTTGCCCTTCCTCTTTGACGCGACGTTCACCATCGACGGGGGCAATCTCTTCTCGACGATGGCCGGGGAGTACGCCTTCGCGTTCTCCCTCGCCCTCGCGCTGTTGACGATCGGACTCTTCGCGCGCGGCGTACGAACTGGTCGTGGCTACTGGCTCGCGGCCATCTCGCTGAGCGCCACGTTGGCGTCACACGTGCTGCCCTGGCTCTTCAGCCTGGGGGCGATCGCGGTGGTGATGATCTTCGAACTCCTCCATCGTCGAGGCGTCGGTGATCCGCGTGAGCAACTCCTCTCTCGCGAGAACGTCCCGGGCGACTACGCGCGCCCCGTGCGCTTCGTGATCGGTGCCGGTCTCATCTCGTTCGGGCTCTCCGCGTGGTGGCTCCTGCCCTTCGCGACCACCCAGTCGCTTTCGGACTCGTTGGGATACACGAACGTGCCGGTCTCGAACTTGCACGAGATCTTCTCCACGCTGGGTTGGTTCAACGCGTCGGGGGGCGCGGCCGGTGATCGATGGGTCATCGTTCTCAGTGCGCTGGCGATCGTCGGGGCCTTCGTCGTGCTCGACCGTCTCGGCATGGTGCTCGCCACGTTGACGGTGCTCTCATTTTTTGCCTTCGTCCTCGACCCCCAGAGCGCCATCTGGAACCAGCGGCTCATCCCCTTTTGGTTCATCTCGATCCATCTGAGTGTCGGTTGGCTGGCCGGGTACCTGGGATGGCGCTGGGCCTCGTGGGTGCCGACGCGCACGCGTCTCGCGTCATTTTTCATCGAGGGTGACAACATCGAGCATGCCAACGACCTTGTGGAAGACCAGTCGGTCGAGATCGCGGACGAGCCCGTCGTCACGCCACCACTGGACGCACCGGTCGACGAACCCCCGGTGGCGGGCGAACCGCCCGGGCGCGCCAAGGGTCGCGTCGTCGGCGCCACGTGCGTGGTCGCGTTGCTCGGCGTGCTCTCGACGGTGCCGGGTCTCATCGCACCGCTCGCGAACGACCTGCACTTGGCCACGGGCGGCAACCAGGTCACGAGTTGGGCGCAGTACAACTACTCGGGCTACCAGAGTCAGCCCGCGTGGCCGGAGTATCACGGCCTCATGACCACCATGGGCAGTGTCGCCAAGCGCTACGGCTGTGGAAGAGCGATGTGGGAGTACAGCTCGTCCGAGAACCGCTTCGGCACGCCCGAGGCGCTGATGTTGCTGCCGTACTGGACGAACAACTGCGTCGACTCGATGGAGGGTCTCCTCATGGAGTCCTCGGCCACGACGCCCTACCACTACCTCGACCAAGCCGAGCTCAGCGTCGCGCCGAGCAATCCCCAGGTCGGTCTCGACTACGGCTCGCTCAACATCGCCCAAGGCGTGCGCCACCTCCAGATGCTGGGTGTGAAGTACTACCTGGCGTTCTCACCGTCCGTCATCGCCGAGGCCGAGGCCGACCCCCAACTGCAACTCGTCGCCACGACGAGGAAGTGGCCCGCGCCGGGCGTGCAGTGGCGGATCTATCTCATCAAGAACAGCCCCATGGTCGAGGCACTGACGACCACGCCGAACGTCGTGGCCAACATCGCAAGTCAGTCGCAGTGGTTGGCGGCTAATCAGACGTGGTGGTTGAACCCTCGACTACAGACGACCTACGCCGCGAGCAGCGGCCCCGCGTCGTGGCCCCGCGCGTCGAGCGTGACGTCGATGACGAGCGCCACGGTGTTGCCCAAGGTCGTCGTCTCACGCACCCACGTCGGTCTCCAGTCGCTCTCCTTTGACGTGAGTCGTGTGGGCGTGCCGATGCTCGTGAAGATCTCCTACTACCCACGCTGGCACGTGACCGGCGCCAGCGGACCGTATCGAGTGAGTCCGAACTTGATGGTGGTCGTGCCCACGTCCAAGCACGTCGCGCTCGACTACACGAGTACGCCCGCGTTGACCCTCGGTAACGTGGCGAGCGACCTCACGACGGTGGCGGGACTCGTGACCCTCTGGGTTGTCCTTCGAAGGTGGAGAATCCGGCGTCGGTAGAATGAGCGATCGTGGACACCAGCGCCATCTTCAAGGCCTACGACGTCCGGGGTACGTACCCCGACCAAATCGACGAACGCGTCGCGCAAGCGGTGGGCTCGGCCTTCGCGATGTTCGCCAAGGCGCCCCGGATCGTCGTGGCGCGCGACATGCGCACCTCGGGCGTCACGCTCTCTGAGTCCTTCGCCCGAGGTGTCCGGGCCACTGGCGTCGAGGTCGTCGACCTCGGGCTCGCGTCGACGGACTTTCTCTACTTCGCGTCGGGTTACCTAGACGTGCCGGGCACGATGTTCACGGCGTCGCACAACCCCGCCAAGTACAACGGCATCAAACTCTGTCTCGCCGGCGCCAAGCCCGTCGGTCTGGAGACGGGTCTCGTCGAGATCGAAGCCCTGACCAACGACTTCTACGAATCGCCGGCGTCGGGCGACCTCGCCGACTACTCGACCCTCGACCTCACGTCGCAGTGGGTCGCCCACGTGCACTCCTTCGCCGACGTTGAAAACCTTCGCCCCCTGAAGATCGTTGCCGACACCGCGAACGGGATGGGCGGCTTCGTCGCGCCGCTCGTCTTCGCCGGCCTACCCTTCGACGTGGAGATCATGTTCGCCGACCTCGACGGAACCTTTCCGAACCATCCGGCCGATCCTCTCAACCCGGAGAACCTGAAAGACTTACAGCGCCGCGTACTGGAAACGGGCGCGGACGTCGGACTCGCCTTCGACGGCGACGCGGATCGCGTCTTTCTTATCGACGAGAAGGCCCAACCCGTCTCGGGTTCGACGACGACGGCCATGGTCGCCGCGATGATGCTCCAGCGCCACCCCGGCTCGACGGTGCTCTACAACTTGATCTGTTCTAAGTCCGTGCCCGAAGTCATTGCCGAAGAGGGTGGCGTCGGGGTGAGGACGCGCGTCGGTCACAGCTACATCAAACAGGTCATGGCTGAATCGGGTGCGGTCTTTGGGGGCGAGCACTCCGGCCACTACTACTACCGCGACAACTTTCGCGCGGACTCGGGAATCATCACGGCCTTCGTGGTCCTAGAGCTCATGAGTCGGGCCGCCGTGCCGCTCTCCGAGCTCGCCAAGCCCTTCCAGCGTTACGCCGCCTCTGGTGAGATCAATACCGACGTCTCGGACCCCGCGCGAAGCGTCGAGCGTCTCGTTGTGAAGCTCCAAGCGGACGGCGTCAACATCGATCTGCTCGATGGGTTGACGGCGGACTACGGATCGTGGTGGTTCAACCTTCGACCCTCGAACACTGAGCCGCTGCTCCGTCTGAACGTTGAAGCCGCGGACGGCGATTCGTGTCAAACTCACGTTCAAGAAGTACTGACTCTGATCAAGGAGACATCCTGATGGCCCTCGACTCATTCCTGCTCGATCTACTCGAAGACCCGGTCGACCACGGCGCGCTGCTCTACGTGCCCTCGAAGGACCTGTTGTTCAACCCCCGTCTCCACCTCGCCTACGAGGTACGAGATTCGATTCCGGTGATGCTGCCCGACGAGTCACGCGTCGTCGACGAGGAGGAGGAGCGTTCGTTCAACGACGACCCCGATACTCGATTGACGGGTCTGCGTTAGGCGGCGACCGTCGCGGACGTCTTACGCGAGGGCGGTGTTCCTCGTGTCAGACCTTCGAACGAACGTCTAGAGACGCTCGACGATCATCGCCATGCCCTGACCGCCGCCGACGCACATCGACTCCAGACCGAAGCGCTGGTCCGCGTCTTCGAGCGAGTTCAACAGCGTCGTCATGATTCGCGCGCCGGTCATGCCAAACGGGTGACCGAGGGCGATCGCGCCGCCGCGGATGTTCAGTTTGTCGAGTTTGACGCCGAGGTGTTTCGCGCTCGGCAGTACCTGGGCCGCGAACGCCTCGTTGATCTCGACGAGATCGATCTCGTCGATGGTCATGTCCGCTCGGCGAAGTGCCTGACGGCAGGCCTCGATCGGTCCGAGCCCCATGATCTCGGGGTTGATGCCGCTCACGCCGCTCGCGATGATGCGCGCGAGCGGCCTTATCCCGAGTTCTTGGGCCTTGGTGTCACTCATGACGATGACGCCCGCGGCTCCGTCGTTCAGCGGACACGCGTTGCCGGCCGTGACCGTGCCGCCCTGGCGAAAGACGGGCGCGAGGCTCGCGAGCTTCTCCAGCGTCGTGCCCGCGCGCGGGCCGTCATCTTTGGTGACGATCGTGCCGTCGGGCAAAGTGACGGGCGTGATCTCGCGCTCAAAGAAGCCGTTCTCCTGGTGCGCGACGGCGAGCTCTTGACTGCGCAGCGCGAACTCGTCCATCTCGTGGCGCGAGACGTTTTCGAACTCGGCCACGTTCTCCGCGGTTTGGCCCATCGCGATGTACACGTCCGGGAGGCCCGGCCGTGGGGTCCAGGGTTCCGTGACCTTTTCCGAACGGCCCTTCGTGCGTTCGACGGCGTCGTGAAAGAGAGGGTTGATAGCGCCGCCACTGTCACTCGCGCCGTTGCCGAATCGTGAGACCGTCTCGACGCCGGCGGAGATAAAGATGTCTCCTTCGCCGGCTCGAATGGCGTGCGCGGCCATACGAATGGTCTGCAGCGACGAAGAACAGTAGCGATTGACCGTGACGCCGGGTACGTCGTCGAGGCCCGCGAGGATCGCGACCACTCGCGCGAGATTGAAGCCCGACTCACCGGCCGGCTGGCCACAGCCCACCATCAGGTCCTCGACGCTGTGGGGGTCGAGTTCGGGAACCTTCTCGAGGAGCGCCTGAACGATCAGCGCGGTCAGGTTGTCGGGGCGCATGTCGACGAGCGAACCCTTGAACGCGCGCCCGATGGGGGTGCGGGCAGTGGCGACGATCACGGCTTCGGGCATTCATTCCTCCTCGAGTGACTCCAGGTCAACGCTGGCGAGCCTAGTGACTCGTTGATGAGGTGTTGGCTTCGTTCGCCGCGAGGGGTCCGGCGTTAGCGAAGCCCTGGCGCACGCCCTGACCCGCGCGGCGCGCCAGCTGATCGGGTTCGAAGAGCATCCAGTAGGCGTTGCGCGCGTGGTCGCGCGATCGGCTCTCGAAGACGGTGGCGAGAACTTTTTGGTCGAAGGACTCGTCTTCGTGGACAAAGACTTCGAGGATCGGCGTCGAGGTCATGAGCTGGGCCTGCATGATGCCCTGAGAGGCCTCGTGGGCGCACTGCTTGTCGATGGGTGCCGAACCGGGCATGGCGAGCGCCACCACGATGGCGGCGCCGTCGCGCTCGATCATGTTCTTCGCCGCGACGGCCAGGTCCTTGAACCCGGGCACGGTCTTAGCGACGACCTCGAAGGTGACCCCGTAACCAGGGCACGTGGCCAGTTCCGCCCGGGCGGCCGCGCCCATGTCGTAGCGAGCGAACATGGTGTCGACGACGCCGATCTTTACCACGCCCTTCGACGTATTCTTGTCCTTCTTCTTCTTCTTATTTGACACGAGACTCCAATCTCACTCCAGTGTAGGGAGCGGCCCGACACGCGCCCTCGGCGAGCAATCCTCGATGTCCTAGTGTTGGCTCGACAGAGAGGTGGGCCATGGCCTGGGACTTTTCAACGGACGAAGCCTTTGAGGAACAGCTCGTCTGGATGCGCAGCTTCGTCCGCGAAGAGATCATGCCCATCGAAACCTTGTCTCTCAATCACGATCAGGTCGTCCGAGTGATTCGACCACTTCAGGAACAGGTGAAGGCGAGAGGACTGTGGGCGGCGCACCTTTCGAGCGATCTGGGCGGTGTCGGCTTCGGCCAGGTGAAGCTCGGATTGATGCACGAGATTCTGGGTCAGTCCATGTACGGACCCGTCGTCTTTGGCAACAACGCTCCCGACAGCGGCAACGCCGAGTTGCTCGCGGCCGGTATGGAGATGGCCGGCCGCGAGGACATCAAGGAGCGCTGGCTGACGCCCCTGCTGAGCGGGGCCATTCGATCCGGCTTTTCAATGACCGAACCCAACACCGCTGGCAGTGATCCGCGACTCTTGAAGACGCGCGCCGTGAAAGACGGTGACGAATGGGTCATCAACGGGCGAAAGTGGTACACGACGAACGGCTCGGTTGCCGACATCTTGATCGTGATGGCCGTCTCGAACCCCGAAGTGCACCCGTATCAGGGATCGTCGATGTTCGTCGTGCCCGTGGACGCACCGGGAGTCACCATCCTGCGCGACGTCGGTTCGATGGACGATCCCACGGTCGTCTACGGTCGCTTCGGCAATCACGCGGAGATCCTCTACGAAGACGTGCGGGTCCCGGCGGACCACCTGATTGGCCCGGAAGGTTCGGGCTTCCTCCTCGCGCAGACGCGCCTCGGTCCGGGACGCATTCACCACTGCATGCGCTGGCTCGGGCAGTCCCAGCGTGCCTTTGACATGATGTGCGAACGCGCACTGAGTCGCTACACGCACGGGTCTCTCCTCGCCGAGAAGCAGACCGTCTTGAACTGGATCGCCGACTCCAAGGCCGAGATGCACGCGGCGCGACTCATGACACTGCACGCGGCGTGGAAGATGGACCAGGTCGGCGCGTCGACCTCGCGTGACGAGATCGCCATGATCAAGTACTTCGGCGCGAACGTCCTGCACAACGTCATCGACCGCGCTATACAGACCTACGGTTCACTCGGCTATTCGAGCGACATGCCCCTCGAGGCGATGTACCGTGCGGCGCGCGCGGCGCGTATCTACGACGGCCCCGACGAGGTCCATCGCCAGACGGTCGCTCGTCACGCGCTGAAGAACTACGAGGCGTCGGAAGTGCCCACCGACCACATCCCGACGCGCGCCGCGGCCGCGCGACAAAAGTTCGCCGACGTCTTGGAGTTCCTCGAAGCCGAGAACGTCTAGCGAGGCGCGAGGCCCTCGACGGCCCGCTCGAGGTTGATGCCGAAGGGGACGATGGCGATGGTGGGTATCTCGACGCCTGCTTCGACGTATCGTTGCACGTGTTCGCGGCACGCCTCGTGGGACCCGTGGATCACCAGTTCGTCGACGACGGAATCGGGGATCACCTCGTTGGCCAGTTTGCGATCGCCCGCGGCCCAGGCGTCCCACATGGGCGTGAGCGCGTCAGTGCGGCCGAGCCATCGGTGGAACTCGGCGTACGCGTTCACCGTGAGGTAGGACGAGATCATCCGCCGCGCGATGAATCGCGCGGCGTCAGGGTCTTCGTTCGGAATGACGAAGAGTCGCGCGGCGATGGTCTTATCCGTGCCGACCTCCGCGCGACACTGCGCGACGTCGGTGGCCGCGAGCCAGTTGAGGATCGCGCCGTCAGCCTCTCGTCCGGCGAGTCGCAGCATTCCCGGCCGCAACGCCCCGAGCAGGATGGGCGGGCGATTGATCACCGGTCGCGACAACTTGAAGCCGTGCACTTCGAACGTCTCGAAGACCTCGTCGATCTTCTCGCCGTCGAGAGCTCGCTTCACGAAGCGAAGGACGTCGCGCGTCCTGGCGTAGGGCCGGTCGTAGGCGAAGCCGTTCCAACGCTCGACGACGGGTTCGCTCGACGCGCCGAGACCCATCGTGAAGCGCCCGTCACTCACTTCGGCCATCGCCGCGATGCTCATCGCCAGCAACCCCGCGCCACGGGTGAACACGGGCGTCACCGCGACGCCGAGATTGAGGCGTGATTCGACGAGCGCCGCCACGGTGAGGGGCGTAAAGCCGTCCGCCCCGTCCACCTCGGCCGACCAGACGTCGGTGTAGCCGAGGTCGGCCAAGCGATGGAACCAGTCGCGATGCTCGAGCAGCGTCACGCCGTCAAAGGGAATCGTGATGCCGTAGCGAGAGGTCACGTCCTAAGTGTTTCAGATGCTTCGGTCGCGAGGTCACTCAACGCAAGAAGTTCTTGTCGACCGCCTTGGGAACTTCGATTCCACGCCGTTCGAGGTCGTGGACCCAACGGTCGATCAAGGTCTCGAGGATCATCACTCGGGCGAAGTGCTTGTCTTCGGCCGCGATGAGGTCCCAGTGGGCGTGACGATGGTCGGTGGCGTCGACCATGAAGTTGAGTGCCTTTAGGTACTGGTCTCGCTTCTCGCGGTTACGCCAGTCGTCGGGGGTCAACTTCCAATGCTTCAGCGGGTCATTCGCGCGGTCGTTGAAGCGACGCAGCTGTTCCTCGTCGCTGATGTGGAGCCAGAACTTGACGATCGTGACGTCGGCGTTCAAGAGCATGCGCTCGAATTCGACGATCTCTCGGGCCGATCGCTGGACCGTGTCGTCGTCGATGAGCGCCTCGGCGCGTTCCACCAGGAGTCGTCCGTACCACGAGCGATCGAAGACCGTCATCTCACTCGTACCGGGCAGGAACTCTTGAAATCGCCAGAGGAAATGGTGGCGAAGCTCCTCCTCGGTCGGAGGACCGATCGGCACGACCCGGACTTGGCGAGGGTCGATGCTCGCGGTGAGGCGACGAATGGCGCCGCCCTTTCCCGCCGAGTCGAATCCTTCGAAGACCACGATCAGACCCGGCCCGCTGACGTCCTGACGCAAGAGTCCGGCGGTCAGGAGTCGAAGTTGAGTGAGGCGGTGCTGCGCGCGTTTCACTCGCTTCTCGGAGACGTCCTTACTCAGCGTCTTGGTGAGGTCGATGTCGTCGACGCGGCTCACGCGGAGTCGCCGTCTCTTCGAAGTGCCATCACGCGTGCTCCTTTCAACCTCAACGTACTCGAAGGCCATTCGTTGGGTGACCGGGCTCGAAGGCGCCGACTCTTTAGGATGTGAGGGGCCACGGAACGAGAGATGGTAATGCGAAAGTTTGTGCTCCTGGTCACCGTCGTGACGTTGCTCGCCAGTGCCGCAGTCTCGTGGGGTCGTCGTGGTCCCACGCCGGCGACGACCGCCAGGTCCACGGGTGCACGCGTGTCGCTCGTCAGTTCAACGGGAACCACGACGACGACCACGCCGCTCTCGTTGCCGCAACCCGTGTGTTTTAGCCACACGAAATCGGGCGGGCCTGGTCACGCTCCGATCCCTATCGACGTGTGCAAGCCCTGGCAGGCGAAGGACACGTGGACCGGCTCGACGCCGTCGATCTACACGACGGCCTTTCGGCCCAACGTCACCCAGCCAACGGTGATCGCCTACGCCGCGTGGATTCGCACGTCGTCCACGGACCTCGCCCTCTACCTCGGCGACGAAGGGCCTGGTCCGACCACGTTGGCGCGCGGTCCCGAGGAGGTGCCTCCGACGGTGACCAATCGACTCCTCGCGACGTTCAACTCTGGCTTCTACGAGATGGACGCCGCCGCCGGGTTCTATACCAATCACACCCTCTACTACCCGATGGTGTACGGCCTCGCGACCGTGGTGCGCTACACGAACGGCCGCGTGGACGTCGTTCGATGGACGGGCGGTCCACGACCGGCGCGGAACGTTCTCATGGCCCGCCAGAACCTTCCGCTGCTCGTGAACGTCGGCGCCGCGACACCGCTATCGGCGAACAACGCCGCGTGGGGAGTGACCCTCGGCGGCGTGCCAGCCGTGTGGCGATCGGCGCTGGGCGTCGACGCCAACGGCAACCTGATCTACGTCGCCGCGCCCGACCAGACGTCGGCGACGCTGGCGGCACTGATGGTGCGTCTGCACGCGGTGCGCGCGATGCAGCTGGACATCAATCCCGCGTGGCCGATCTTCGTGACTTACGGCGCGGCCGGGGCGAAGAACCCGTCGCTCTTCGTCGCCAACCCCAACCAGTTCGCGACGCGATTTCTCTACGTCAGTACGAAGGACTTCTTCGCCGTCTACCTCTCGCGTCGACAAGGTGAAGCCCAACCGTGGTAGTTCGGTACGCGACGAAGGCGCCCGGGCGGCTCCCGTGGCGGGCGCGCTCGGCGCTCTCGCGGCGCTCACCCTTCTCACGCGGGTCGTGGGCGTAGGGGTCGCCAGCGCAGGTGACGACGTGCTCGACGCCGACGTCCCTCACGTCGACCACCGTCGCACTTGACGGTGGCGCTCGGCGCCCGAGACGACGGGGATCGGGGCAACGCGGCGCCGTTGCCGAATTACCCCAGCGCCTGCGTTAATCCGGCACGCGCGGCCCCTCGACGAAGGGACCTAGCTCCGATGACGACCGCGACGGCCGATGAACCCGACGCGCTCGTTGACGAACGAGCCGATCAGGAAAAGCCCGGCGAGGAGTCCCGCGAGCAGGGCGTAGCGCTCGTGCGACGGGAAGAAGCTGTACTCCACCACCGATTGGCCAGTCGGCAGGTTGACCTGTTGGTAGACGCCGTCGATGGTGGTGATCGTGGCGGGCGTTCCGTTGACGGTGGCCTTCCACCCGCTCATCGAGAGCTCGGTGCGTAGTAGTGTCGCGCCCGGCTTCGTGCAGTCCACGTTGGCCACGTTGTCGTTCGTGCTCGTCACCGTGCACGACGACGACGAAGTGGAGAAGAGTCCTCGAGGATGGGGAAGTTCGTAAACACTCGCCAATGTTCCAGAGAAGACCTTTTTGACGCCGAGCTTGGTGAGAGCCGGTGACAGGACTACCTGGATCGGGATGAGGAGGTACTTCACCGAGGCGTTCTCGTAGGCCTGGAAGTGCTGCACGATCTCAGCCTCTTGGTTCTCGACGCCCTGCAGGCCACCTTTGATGACGAACTGGTTGCCCGGGGTGAGACCGGGGTAGAGGTGCTGCTCGATGAAGTTCTTGAAGTTACGGGGGTAGGGAAGGTCGATCGAGGAGAGCGAGTTCAGCCCGAACTCCGTGCCCCAGTTGGGGTACAAGACCGCGAAGTCCACGAAGCGATACTGGTGCTCGTTTTGCTGGAGGAAGTGGATCGGCGCGTAGTCGACGTTGATCTCCTTGGGCGAGCCCACGGTGGGCACGATGAACAAGAGGAGCGACTCGCCCACGACGACGAGCGCGATGAGCAGCGGCGTCACGCGCGCTTTGTAGAACCTTCCCACGACGAGCAGCGCCGCCAGCGCGATGAAGGGGATGAGATCGAGGCCGATCAAGATGATGCGCGCCTTGTGCGAGAGGATGACGCCCTTGTTGTAGGGGCGTGCTTCGTTCGCGCACCACAGCAACACCAGCACCATCAGCACGGTCGCGGACGTCAAGAGCCGCTTCGCGCGCGTACTCTGCGTGAAGTCGGCCAGCCCGAGACCGGCCAGGATGACGACGGCCAGCTCGCAGCTCGGCATGATGTAACGCGGAAAGGACGAAGTGCTCACGAGGGGGATGAGGTTCCACAGGACTCGCAGGTGAAAGATGTTGAGCGCCCCGGCGAGACCGACGAAGGTCCACACGACGAGAAAGATCCTTAGGGGGCGCAGGCGTGAACCAAAGAGTCCCACGAGCGCCAACGCGCAGATGCTGGCGCCGAAGTAGCCACCGATCTCGCCCCAGACCGAGTTCACGTTGGTGCTGTTGAAGATCGTCCCGAACACGTAGGGGTCGAAGAAGGCCGAGATCGCCTCCGTCGGCAGGCGCACGACACCGTCGACGGCGGCGGTGTGGCCACCGACGAACGCCACCTTCATGAAGTCGTAGAAGGGCACGAGTATGGGCAGTGAGAGCACGATCCCGACGAGACCACCGAGACCGAGGCGTCGCAGCACACGCACGCGTTGCGCGCGCGCGACGGAAAAGAGTCGAACGATTGCCCAGACCCCGGCGAAGAGACCGTCGAAGTAGGCAACCTCCGGAAAGCCCGCGTACATCGACAGCGCGAGGGCGATCGCCGCGATGTACCAGCCTCGCTTGGACGTACTCGGGGCACTGTCGACGATCATCTCGATGCCGAGGATCAGCATTGGCAGGAAAGCGACGGGATTCAGCACCGCGTTGCCGAGCCAGGCGTAGGTGCCGTTCAAGGCGAAGAGCATGCCGGCGACGGTGGCCATGAAGATCGGTAGGGAGAGTCGTCGAGCGAGAAAATAGGTAGAAATCCCGGCAATCACTTCGAGACTGACGTGGAACCAGACGAGGCCCGACGAGAGTCCAAAGAGCAGGGTGAGCGGGAAGAGCGCGGCCGACTGCATCTCGCCTGCGAGCGGTTGACCGAGTCCCTCGAAGTAGTTCCACCACGGGATGTGACCGTGCAGCAAGTCCATCGCGGCTTGGTGACCGAGGGACTGGGTGATAAAGCCGACGTTCGGGTCTATCGCTTGACGACTGCAGACCAGACGGCAGAGGTGTTGCGAGATGCCAGCCGTCCACGAGATCGGATCGTTGTTGCCGAGTCCGAGGACGTAGACAGCGTTGCCCAAGAGCACCGTGAGGACGATGAGGAGTACTGGAATCGCCCAGGGGGGGAGTCGACGATAGAAGTCGTTTACGCGGTCCTTCGTCGAATGCACTTTCTCAGGCTACAAGGGCCGCCAGGTCGCTCACGGACGCTGGCTCATCGCAAGAGGTAGAACATCTTCTCGCCCAAGAGCAGCAGCGACTCGGGGAAGTAGGGATCACGGAACGAGCCAAAGATGTCCCAACGTTTGATGAATCGGTCGCGGTCGTCCATGGGGTCGAGGTCGCCACGCGAAGCGCCCACGTGGTGATACAGCTGGACGTCCGGCGTGTAGATCACGTAGCGATCTTCCATCTGGGCGCGTAGACAGATGTCCACGTCGTTCATCACGACTTTGAGTTGTTCGTCCATTCCACCCAGTCGTTGCCAGAACTCGCGCCGCACCATCTGGACCGCCCCGGTCACGGCGGCGACGTCGCGGGTGGCGGAGGAGAAGTAGTCGACGTGGGTGTAGTTGGAGTCGGTACGCACGTGTTGGGGATAGGGGGCGATGATGATGCCCTCGTGTTCGCGACGGCCATCGGGATCGAGCAGGCACGCGCCGACAATCCCCACGTCCGCTAACGAGGCCAGCGCGACGAGCCGTTCGAGCCAATCAGGCGTCACGACGATGGTGTCGTTGTTGAGCGTGACAATGAAGTCGGCGCTCGAGTGTTTGACGCCACGATTCACGATATGCGCGTAGTTAAAGGGACCGGGACAAGGGATTACGCTGTACTTCGTCGAGTCGAAGTATTCAAGGGACTCGGGCTTGACGGAGTCGTTATCAAGAATGATGATGTCGTAGTTCTGGTACGTCGTCTTCTCTTCTATGGACGTGACGCACTGTTCGACCAGATCGATTCGATCGCGCGTGGGGATGATGATGTCGATGCTCGGCGAAGGCGTCGGCGCGTCGAGCACCCAGCGAACGAGACCCGGGAGAGCGCCCGGTGTCACCGTGCCACGCCAGCCCCGTCGATCTAACGCGGCCTGCACGACACGACAGGTGTCGTTGTTGAGGCGCGCCGCGTCGAACGAACTCGCCGGCCGACCAGCGGGAAGCACGATGGGTACGTGACGAAAGCGCGCCCCGGCTTCACTGAGTTTCAGGTAGGCGTCGTGCTCAAAGGCCCAGGCGGCGTCGGGCGAGAACCCACCCGCTCGAAAGAGTGTCTCGACGCAAAGGAGTGCCGGACGGCCAACGACGTTGTAGCTCAGCAACGTGTGCGGTGCGACGGCCGGGCTCTTCAGGATCGGCGCGAATTCGTTCGGCCCCGCCTCGTCGCCGAAGACGACGTCGTCGCCCTTGGTGGCGCGCTCCAACAGTTTCGACACGCTGTAGCGGCGACTTTCCTCACTCAGCGACGAGTCGGCGAGGAAGAGCCACTCCGACGTCGTCTCGTTGAGCAGGTCGTTGAGCGAGTTGAGGAAATCTGGCGACGGAACGGTGCCCTCATCGATCTCGACAATCCGCACGTCGCCTTCGTCGAAATCAATCGTCGCCAATTCGTGGACGAAGTCGATCGTGAGAGGGCGATAGTTGATGGGAAAGATCGTGGCGTCCTTCGAAGCGACGACACGAGTGACCTTGGCGACGTACTTTCGACGCCGTAGCCGCAGCGCCTTCAGCAGAGGTCGAAAGATGAACCGCGCGACGCGGTATCGCCGCGTGTCCTCACCGAGCATTCTCCCGGCGGTCCGCTGGAAGCGTGTGCCCGACATGAGGCGAATCTGTTTGTGAAACGCGACCCATCGGAGCCGGATCTGCTCAGCCGAGATTGACGGCGCGTTCTCGTCGTCGAATCGTTGCAGGAGTGGCAAGTTCTTGTCTCTCTCGTTACGCGTAGCCGGAATGACCTAATGGCGCTTTCGTCAATTTTAGTGGCGGCGTCGTGTGCCACCGTGAACTCGGTGAGGCGAGCCTTCGGTTACTGGACTTTCGACCCGGATGGTTGATTGCACGATCGCGTCTCGTGGAGACCGTGGCGAAGGGCGGTTGGTCCGGTAAGTGCTACATTTCGGCACTTGTTTATTTCACGCCTTTAGCGAAGAGGGAGAGCAGTTGCCATGACGGACACCTTGGAGGCTCCGGCCGACGACGCCTCTCAGCACAGCCTTCGCCCGGGCGTTCTCGGACTCTTTGACTCGGTCATCATGGGCATCGCGGGCGTGGCACCCGGTTATTCGATCGCCGGGACCACGGCGATCTTGTTCGCCGCGGTCTTTCTCGGTAGCGCGGCGGCGCTGCTGTATTGCGGCGTTGCCATGTTCGGTATCGTGTTCGCGTTCAGTTACCTCGGTCGCGTCGAGTCCAACGCCGGGGCCAGCTACTCGTGGGTCCGTCGAGCACTACACCCCGTGCTGGGATTTCTCTCGGGTTGGGCACTCGTGGTGTCGGCCCTCATTTTCATGGTCATCGCGACCGTTCCCGCTGGCGCCAACATCCTTGGGCTGTTTTCGACGGGTGCCGCCAACAACAAGGTTGAGGTGACGCTCGTGGGGGCCGTGTTCTTTCTTCTCATGGTCGCTGCCGTGGCGGCGGGCGTCACCATCACGGTGACGGTACAGATTGTCATGTCGTCCATCGAAATAGTGATTCTGCTCCTTTTCGCGGCACTGGCGATCTTCCACGCGCACCACGTTCACACCTTCTCGTGGCACTGGTTTTCCCCGTCGGTCTTTCACGGTCAATCTGGCTTCGTCGGAGGTGCTCTCGTGGCTGCCTTCTACTACTGGGGTTGGGACGTCACCGCGAACCTCAATGAAGAGACGAAGAGCGCGAAGAAGACGCCGGGCCTCGGCGCGATCATCGGGATCATTTTCGTCTTCCTCCTCTTTGAGGTTTTCACGATCGCCACCAACATGGTCTTGACGTCAGGGCAGATACAGGCGAACTCGGCCGACGTGCTCAGCGTCCTGGGCCAGCAGGTGTGGCACGGCAACGCGGGAAAGATCATCGTGTTGGCGGTGGTCCTGTCGACGATCGCAACGCTGGAAACGACGCTCATCCAAGTCACGCGAACCCTCTTCGCGATGGGTCGTGACAACACCCTGCCGAGACGCCTGGGAACCGTGAACGCCAAGAGAAAGACTCCCATCGTCGCGACGTTCGTCGTGATGGTGATCTCGCTGGCGCTCTTCGTCGGGTCGCAGGCGTTCCACTCCATCAATTCGATAATGACCGACGGCGTCAACGCCATTGCGCTGCAGATCTGCATTTACTACTGCTTGGCGGGGCTCGCGGTGGTCATGCTGTACCGCAGGCAGTTGCTGCTTTCGGCGTCGAACTTCGTCTTCATGGGACTGTGGCCCTTCGTCGGCGCGGTCTTCATGGCCTACCTCTTCGTCAAGGCAATCCCGAATCTTTACCAATCGAACCAGGCGCAAGTGTGGATCGGCCTCGGCGCGATGGCGCTCGGACTGATACCAATGTTTTACTACTGGGCGAAGCACAACCCGTACTACACGATGCCCGCGAAGGAGGACCGGATCGCGGTGCTCGAGGAGCTCGAGCAGAACCTGTAGTCACGGCGTCGACCAGGCTCGAACAAGACGCGGGCGTGGCGGCGCCATGATGGAATCGTGCGAATTGTCAGTTTGGTCCCCTCGGTGACCGAGACGCTTACGGCATGGGATCGAACGCCCACCGCCTGCACGCGGTTCTGTGAGCGACCGGACCTCGAGCACGTGGGAGGTACCAAGGACCCCGACGTAGCGCGGATCGTCGAACTCGCTCCCGACCTCGTGGTCGTCGACGTCGAGGAGAACCGCCGTGAGGACTTCGACGTGCTCCTTTCGAGCGGCGTCGAAGTCCTCGCTCTGCACGTACGGTCGCTCCTCGACGTTGACCAAGCGATGAACGCTCTCGCCGATCGCGTGGACGCTCACTGGACGCCACTGCACCTGGAAGTTGCTCGACCCGTTCGCGCGAGGGCCTTCATTCCGATTTGGCGTCGTCCCTACATTGCCCTTGGCACACCGACGTACGGTTCGTCACTCTTGGCGCACCTCGGCATCGCCAATATCTTCGTCGCCGGCGACACCTACCCCGAGGTCGAACTGGTGGACGTTGCCGCACGAGGCGCGGACGTCGTCGTCGCCCCGAGCGAACCGTACCCCTTCTCGTCACGGCAACGTCACGAACTCGAGACGGTCGCCCCGACAGTTTTCATCGACGGCAAGGACCTGTTCTGGTGGGGGACTCGAACACCCAACGCGCTGGCTCGGTTAGGCGAGGCTCTGTCGACCCTGCCGGCGGGGTGAAGAGAACGCTGAGACGTCGTGACAGTTGCCCGGGATGACCTTCGCCCGGCTGAGTCGGGCGTTGTCGGGAATCTCGGTGTGCGCGAAGGTCGGTGCGAACCTACCTAGAGTCCAGGGAACTCTCCCGGCGCGTCGAGGGCCAGGTGCGGCGCGTCGTCGTCGACGGAAACGTGAGCCCTCTGGCGCAGGGGGATCTCCTTCAAGAACCAACTCAGGATGAACGCCACGACGGCGAAGGGTACCGCGACCACGAAGACGGTCTCGAGCGTGTGGCTGAAGGCGTTGATGACGACCGTGCGCTCAGCGATGGGCAACTTGTGTATCTGCGCCGGGTTCTCCGCGAGATTGCCGCCCTGTAATAGCTTGAGCAGCGCCGGCGACCCCGTGGCGCGAAGGATGCTGAGCAGCCGAGTGTTGAAGACCGCGCCGAGCACGGCGACACCAAAGGCACCCCCAATGGTGCGAAAGAAGGTCGCGGTCGCCGTCGCGGTGCCGAGTTGGGAGTGGGGTACGGCGTTCTGCACGGCGACGACGAGGATCTGCATGACGAGACCCAAACCAAGACCGACGACGAACATGTCGATCGCCGCGAAGCCGAACGAAGTGTGCGAACCTAACCGCGTTAAGAAGACCAATCCCAGGGCCAACACCGCCGAACCGATGATTGGAAAGATCTTGTAGCGGCCCGTGCGCGAGACGAGTTGACCGCTGAGAACGAACGTGATGAGCATGCCGCCGACCATTGGCAACAACTCAAGACCGGACAACGTGGGCGACGCGCCGTGCACTATCTGGAGGTAGAGAGGGAGGTACACGATGGAGCCGAACATCGTGAATCCAATGACGAAGCCCACCGCCGAGGCCGCGCTGAACGTTCGATTACGAAAGAGATCGAGTGGAATTATCGGTTCAGCAACCCTCGCTTCAACGAAGCAGAACGCCACGAGCAGTATCGTGCTGAGCGCGCCGAGGCCCACGATGGTCGAAGAACCCCAGGCGTACTGCTGGCCGCCCCAAGTTGTCAAGAGAATCAGTCCTACGACGCCCGCGGAGAGCAACGTCGTACCCCACCAGTCAACCTTGTGGTGAAGCCGGTTCATCGGGACGTGGAGCACGATGGCGATGGCGATCATGGCGAAGATGCCGATGGGCACGTTCACGTAGAAGATCCAGCGCCACGACACGTGCTGGGTGAACCAGCCGCCCAGCAGCGGACCGAGAACGCTCGAAAGTCCGAAGACGGCGCCGAAGTAGCCCATGTAGCGACCCCGTTGGCGAGGCGGGATGACGTCACCGATGATCGCTTGCGAACCCACCATCAAGCCACCGGCTCCAGCGCCTTGTATGGCGCGGCACGCGATGAGTTCGATCATGTTCTGAGAGAGGCCCGACAACATCGAACCAATCAAGAAGATGATGATCGCGATTTGGAAGAAGTTCTTGCGTCCGTAGAGGTCGCCGAACTTTCCCCAGAGAGGGAGAGAAATCGTCGAAGTGATGAGGTACGCGGTAACGACCCACGACAGGTGATTGAGCCCGTGAAGGTCGCCAGCAATCGTCGGGAGAGCCGTCGAAACGATGGTCTGGTCGAGCGCGGCCAGGAACATCCCCAACATGAGCGCGAAGAGAATGACGAGAATCTTTCGGTGCTCCTCCTTGGAGAACTCGTGCTCCTCAGGGGCCACCAGGGCAGTCTGTACGTCGTCAGTCACGGTAGTTCTCCATACTCCTTAGTCAACTCTTCTGCAAATTTGCCCATCAACGAACTGAAGCTCTGAAGTTCAACGGCGGACCAGTCGTCGAACAGTCGGGCGAGTCGTTTCTTGTGGGCCCTCAGGACCAGTTCGAGGGTCTCCTCCCCAGAGCTCGTCAAACGAATCCGAGTGGCTCGCTTGTCTTCGGGGTCGGCGTCGCGTGACACGAACCCCAGTCGCTCGAGCTGTTGCACCTTGCGCGTCACGGCCGGGGCGTCGATGCCGAGACGTTCCGCCAGCTCCGAGACGCGAAACGAGGCGTCCGAATGAGCGTGCAGTTTGTACAACAGCGCCACACCCGCGCGATCGAGTCGAACGCCCGCCTCTTGAAGGAGGTGTTCGTGAGCGCGCGCTTGATTGAACGACCGCGCCAGTACCTGAAGACTTGCGGTGATGCGATCAAGGACTTCGTTCGAATGCGGCGAAGATCCACTCGAGCCCTCTAAAGAAGTTGCTTTCATCACACAAGTACTTTAGTCGACGCTCTCGAATCCGCGACTCGAACACTGGAGAAATCCGACGCGTGATTCTCCTGATAAATGGTTGAATACTAGAAAAGCGACCCCGATCGAGGAAACGGGCCCGCGAAATGGCGAAGCCGCCAGACCGAAATGAGGAGGTCCGTCAAGCGCCGAACCCCCACCACTTCGCGAGCGTCGTTCAACCACGGGTTGACACGAGAACACCGGTGCACGCGACGATCTCGCAAAAAAGTGTGTCTCGCTTCCGGTGAACGCGAACGTCCTTGCGCACGCGTACGTGTTCGCCTCGAGGACGAATGGTGCCCGAGGCTCGCCATCGGTCGGCTTGTAAGGTGACCATTGATGACCCCCTTGGATGATTCGTACGATTTGAGCATGGCGGCCGCGGCGTTGCGGTCGAACAGCGCCGACGTGCACGCCCTCTTAAAGGCACTCTGCAGTGAGCTGTCGAACACACTCGGTGACCGACTGCGCACGCAGAGTGGCGGACGGCGACACAAATCCGACGAGATTTCCTCGGTGCAGATAGCCATGGCGAACGACCAGTTCGAGGCGGTCATCAACGGGGGAGACCTTCGCTGCACGGTGGGACACGTATCCGGAGGCATACGGATTCGCAACGAAACCGTCGACACGGACCAGTGGATCACGCGACTGCTCCAAGCACTACGAGCCGAGGCGGCCCACAGCGACGCGGCCCGTCTAGCTCTCGAAAACATTGTCATCGGAGGCCATCAGTGAGTGACGTAGCGAACGACCTACCCCAAGCGACGGGGAAACGACTAGAGGAGTTGGAGAAGGGACTGTTCACGTCCGATCTCTCGGTGAATGAATTTCTTCTGATCAAGGAGGTGGGTTTTCATCCCGTGGGATTCGTCATGGGTTCGTCGATCTACCACACGGGTATCCAGACCCGTAAGTGGGGGCAGAGCCTCGAATTGACCAAGCTCACTGAGGCCATGTACAACGCCCGGGAGCTCGCCATGACGCGAATGGAGGAAGAGGCCAGCGAACTCGGCGCGGACGGTGTCGTGGGCGTTCGCCTCGACGTCAACTACTACGAGTGGGGCAAGGACGCGGCCGAGTTCATCGCCGTCGGCACCGCCGTCAAAGCTGAGGACGGAGTCTCACGACGCAACCAACTCGGCAAACCGTTCACCTCGGACCTCTCCGGGCAGGATTTTTGGACGCTCTTGCAGACCGGCTACTTCCCCCAGGGCCTCGTCATGGGCACCTGCGTCTACCACATCGCCCACCGCGGCCTGGGCCAGACGCTCGGCACGACGGGTCAGAACGTGGAGTTGCCGAACTTCACCCAAGCGCTCTACGAGGCACGCGAACTGGCGATGACGCGGATGCAAGATGAAGCAACGCAACTCGGCGCCACGGGCATCGTTGGCGTGCGACTCGAAGAGAAGTCGCACCAGTGGGGTTCGCACACCATTGAGTTCCTCTCGCTCGGCACGGCAGTCCTGAAAACCTCGAACGAAGTCACCCTCGCCAAACCCACGACGATCATCACGCTCGACAACTGATGAGCGAGGGGCCCCACGATCTACCTGAGGCGGCCGAACGTCGGCTGACGAGTGGCGCCTTCTCCTCGGGACTGAGCGTGTCGGACTTTAGCGCGTGTCTCGAGATGGGCCTCGAGCCCGTGGGCTTGGTCCAAGGTTTTTGCGCGATGCACCAGGGCGCCTACGCCATGGGGGGCGCCCTGTCGAGAAGCCTCTCGCCGTACGGGGGATCGGGCGGTGGGTACGTGCAGAACTACCAGTGTCCCCACGGCATGATCTCCACCGAGCATCGCGCCTGGGGCCAGAACTACGAACAGACCTGGGTGCAGGACGCCTGGAACCAGGGCTTCACGAGCGCGTACGGTCGCATGCTCGAAGAGGCGGCGACGCTCGGCGCCCACGGTGTCGTCGGGGTGATCGACAGCGAAACGCCGCTCGGCGACGTGGGGGTCATCGAGTTCCACGTTCGAGGGACGGCGGTCAAGGTGCTGGACACGCCGGCCCCCACCTCGAGTCCGTGGAGCACGTACCTGGCCGGTCAGCGACTCGCGAAGGTCTTTGAAGCCGGCTACGCGCCCGTTTCGATCGTCGCGGCGGTCTCGTCGGTGCGAGTTTGGGCGTACTGCGTCACCGAGTACCTGATGGAGGGCTTCTCCGGATCGATGTGGACCAACGCCATCAACGTCTCGAGTTCGTACGAGATTGAACAGATCGTCACCGCGCAGACGTGGTCGCGTCAGCGGGTGCGATCGTCCGCTCGAGCGCAGCTGCACGGGGACGCGCTCCACGGGGCCGACTTGCGTCTCGTGGAGCGCGAGTTCGAAAAGGGCGACCTCGAGATAGAAGCCGTGCTCAGGGGGAACCGGATTCGACGATTCAAGGACTTTGATCCCCTACCCGTTCCCCAACCCACGGTCCGCCTCTCGTGACGACGCACGACGGGGCCAAGGACACGATCGACGCGAAGGCGCAAGTGCGTCGAGCCGTCGCGTCGCTCGCGGAGAAGACGTCGAACGCGGAATCGACGACGTCGGACCTCTCGATCGACGAGGAACTCAATCTTCACTCGATTGGTTGGGAGCCGGTGGAACTCGTCAGTGGCGTGTCGCTCTTTTCGACGCCGGCGGGGCTTTGGAACTGGGGCGAGGGGGAGATCGCGTCCGCGTCAGAGGCGCACGCCCAGGCCTTTAAGTTCGCCATCCAACGAATCCATAAAGAAGCGGCCGACGCGGGCGGCCACGGCGTCGTGGGTGTGCACGTCGAACGCCGGGTGTACTCGACCCACATCGAAGTCACGCTGCTCGGCACCGCCGTTCGCCCGGTAGGTGCCGGTCGTGTCGAGTCGAGCGACGTCTTCGTTTCGGACCTCTCGGCGCGCGACTTCACGATGTTGATGGTGGCGGGTTGGGAACCACTCGGTCTGGCGACGGGCGCGAGCTTCGTTTACGCACCCAGAAGGACGATGGGCGCGGCGCTTCAACAACAGGGACAGAACGTGGAACTGAAGAACTACACCGAGGCCATGTACTCTTCTCGGGAATCGGCCATGGAACGAATGCAGCGAGTCGCGCTCGATCTGAAGGGTACCGGGGTCGTGGGCGTCAAGGTCGTCGAAGGTCCAATGAGTTTCGCGACGCACGCGGTGGGCTTCGCCGCCTGGGGAACCGTCGTGCGTCTCGTCAAAGATGCTCATCACTTCGTTCGACCCACGATGGTGGTGTCGCTCAACGATCTCGGTGTCGCCTTCGATGCTCAGTCGCTGCACTGACCGATCAGGCGTGCTCGCGGCTATCGCCCTCGAGCCCCCGGCGTGGCCCTATCGTTTACTCCGTGAAACTTGACGTCTATCGAAGTTGCACGCGCCAAGAGAAGCGAGAGGTTCTCGACGCGTTCTGGCGCAGCGGTGGCCAACCGTCGACACGCATCCGCGACGCGGCGTACCAGTACGGACCGTTCGCGGCCCTCTCCCTCGCCGCGGTGGCCCTCGAACTCGCTCTCGTCATCTTCGTGTCGATTCAGCGTGTCGCCGTGGTGGGGTGGTTGGCCGTCGTCTTCGAGGCCGTCGTTCTCCTTTCTCTGTGGTGGTCGCTCGTACGCTGCCGGGCTATCAGGAGTCACGTCGACGAGTCGGCGTAGCCCCTCTCCTCGCGCGACCGTGCCACGTTCAGCCGGCGCCCTCGAGGAGTCCCGCGTCCGTAGCCCAGTCCCAGTGGATGCGCGCGTGACGAGCGTTGGCGCCCAAGACGCCACCGAGGGTTCCGTCGCCCCACGGCGCACCCTCGAGCCGCTCTTCTAGCTGGGAGTCCGATAGTTCGGAGAGTAGACGGAGCGTCTCGCCACGAGCGCGGGCAGTGAGGGCCACGACGTCCGAGAGTGAGTCGCCGCGGTGTTCGCGTTGGAACGCTTCGGTCCGCTCGTTCACGATCCCCATGATCTGCTCTCGCGCGCGGACTTCACCGTTGTCGTCGACGAGCAGTCCTACCGGATTCGCGTGGCCCGCCAGTTGGCGACGGATCATCCGCACGAAGTCCTGTTCGACCAGCGCGAGGTGGGCGAAGTGATCGAGCGCGCACCAGGTGTTCGACGGGTCGTGCTCGCTCTTCGTGAGGGGGCGACGCAACTGCTCCGGGGACAGACCTTCGAAAGCGACGAGCAGCCACGCGCGAGTTTCGTTGAGCGACGCTTCGACGTCGATCCTCTTCACGTGACCTCCATCACCGAAACCGCCAGCCCTTCGTCACTGCGTGGCGGGGTCCCGCCAGAGATCGATGCTGCCCTCGACGGCGTGCTCATCGATACGCGACAACTCCTCCTCGCTGAAGGAGAGCGAGTTGAGGGCGTCGAGGTTTTCGTCCAATTGGCCGACACTGCTCGCGCCGATCAAGACCGAAGTCACGCGCGGGTCGCGTAGCGCCCAGGCCAGGGCCATTTGGGAGAGCTTCTGACCCCGTGATTGGGCAATCGCGTTCAACGCGCGAACGTGGCCGAGGTTCTCCTCACTCAACATTGAGCGTTCGAGCGAGGTGCCGGCCTTCGACGCTCGCGAACCCTCGGGTACCCCCTTGAGGTAACGATCGGTGAGAAGACCCTGCGCGAGAGGAGAGAAGGCGATGCAGCCAACGCCCTCTTCGTCGAGGACGTCGAGTAGTCGATCCTCAATCCACCGGTTCAACATCGAATACGAAGGCTGGTGGATGAGAAGTGGCGTGCCGAGGCGACGCAAAATGGAGACGGCCTCCTTGGTGCGTTCGTCCGAGTACGACGAGACGCCCACGTAGAGCGCTTTGCCCTGACGGACGGCGTGGTCGAGCGCGCCCATGGTCTCTTCGAGCGGTGTCGTCGCGTCGAAGTGGTGGTGGTAGAAGACGTCGACGTAGTCGAGGCCGAGGCGCGTGAGGCTCTGATCGAGACTGGCGAGCAAGTATTTTCTCGAGCCGAGGTCGCCGTAGGGGCCCGGCCACATGTCCCAACCAGCTTTGGACGAGATGATCAGTTCGTCGCGCAGCGCACCGAAGTCTTCTCGAAGTACGCGACCGAAATTCGTCTCGGCGCTACCGTAGGGGGGTCCGTAGTTGTTGGCGAGGTCGAAGTGCGTGACGCCCCGATCGAATGCCCGTCGCAGCGTCGCGCGCTGGGTGTCGATGGCCACGTCGTCACCGAAATTGTGCCAGAGGCCCAGTGATATTGCGGGCAGCATGACGCCACTCCTGCCGCAGCGTCGGTACGTCATGGCGTCGTAACGCCGCGGTGACGCGAGATAGTTCGTCATGCTTTGAGGGTACCCGCCTCCCTCGGCGACTTCAATTCGTTGGACGCCGGCGTGCCTCTAGACGACGGGCTTCGCGCTCGCTCGCCGTCGTTATTCGTCGCTGACGTCGATGAGGACCTTCCCGACGGCGCCGCCTTCGACGCGGTCGTGCGCATCGCCGGTACGTTCGAGGTCGAAGCGGATGATGGGAAGCCCCGAATGCGGCCCGATCGTGAGTGCGCCGTCGACCACGGCCGCCGTGACCGCGGCGATGGCCTCGTTCTTGGCCGCCATGGGAACGGTGTAGAGGAGGACGAACTGGAGCCGAGTGTTTCGGGTCATGTGATCGCGCACCCGAAGCGTCACTTCGTCGCCTCCGTTGGTGGCGTAGACCGCGACGGTCGCGCCAGGCGCGCACACTTCTTTGTCCAACCCTTGATTGACGCCGAAGGATACTTCGACAACCAGGTCAACACCCTGGGGAGCGAACGTTCGTATGGACGACGACGCGTCCTCGTCGTTGTAGTTGACGACGTGGTCGGCGCCGGCCAGTCGGGCGAGGTCGCCCTTCGCTTCACCGCTCACCGTGGCGATAACGATCGCGCCGGCCCACTTCGCGAGTTGAATCGCGGCGTGGCCCACCGCGCCCGCGCCGCCAGCGACGAGGATCGTGCGGCCCACTAACGCGCCCGGCGAGAGTCGCGCCGGAAACTCTTCGGCGACGGTGAGACATCGGTGCGCCGTGATGGCTGGAACACCGAGGCTGGCGCCGAGGTCCATGGACGCGTTGTCGGGCAGAGCAACGACGTGTCCCCGCGGCAAGACCACCTCTTCTTCGGCCGTGCCGTTGGCGCGCTGCCAGGCGGCTTCCCATAGCCACACTCGCTGACCGACGCGAAGCGTGTCAACGCCCTCGCCGAGTGCCTCGACGACACCCGCGCCGTCCTGGTTCGGCACGACCTCTGGGAAGGCCAGGGCTTGACCCGGGGCGCTGCCGCGCCGCGACTTCCAGTCCGTGGGATTGACGCCCGAGACCACGACGCGAACTCGGACTTCGCCCGGACCCGGCTCTGGTACGGGGAGTTCCACGAGGTGTAAGACGTCGGAGTCGCCCGTGAGAGAGTGCGCGATTGCCTTCATGGCCCAAGAGTATTGGTCACGACGTCAGTGTTCCGTACGTCTCTTTCGCCCGCGCTTCGCCAAAAATGAGTCGAGCGCGTCGCCAGCGGCGAGACGATCGAACGACGATCCGTCAGTCACCTGACTGCATGACGACCTTGTCCGCGTGGACGCGGTACTTGACGCGTACTTCGCCCTCGCGGCGGTTGGGGTAGCTGTCGACACCGAGGTACTTCTTCGCCAGTGAGTCAATGTGCGCGTCGGCGCCCTCTTCGCTGGGTTCCGCCGTTCCGCGCACGACGACGACGTTGTAGGGATCGTCCGGATCGACGATGGAGATCGCGACGTTTCGGTTCTTCGAGAGGTTCACGGCCTTGACGCGGCCCTTGGCGGTGTTGAAAACCAAATCGTCACCGTCGAGGTCGATCCACACCGGCGTCACTTGGGGATCGCCTTCGGCGTCGACCGTCGCGACGTTGGCGATGACGGGACGCTGGATGAGGGCCCGGGCCTTGTTGCTGAGTTGAGCGGTCATGAACTATTCCTCCTTGGACTAAGAGGGCTCCGCCGTCGCTCTCGCGAGCGATCGCGCGTTGGACGCCCGTGACTCGATGCTATCGACCTCGCGAACCGCGTGTTTCGCCTACCGCGGTGACCTGGGAACCGTCAGCTTTGATCTACCGACGGTGCCTCGCGGCCAGTGAGCGGCCCGCGATCGTCGTCACGATCGAATCGACCACGTTGTCGATCAGTTCTGTCATTGCGCTCACACTTGATGGTCTCCGAATTTAAGGTATTTCCCCTGCCGGGCTAGGCTGGTCCTATCGTCGCGTGCGTTAATCATCTGGCGAAATATCGAAGGTCCGCAACATGACTCAGACCAGAATCGTGCCTGAGGCACGAGTCCCGTGGCTTATCCAAGGTGGCATGGGTATCGCGATATCCGGTTGGCCTCTCGCGCGTGCCGTGGCGAGTGCGGGCCAACTCGGCGTGGTGTCGGGTACGGCGATCGACAACGTCTTCGTTCGTCGGCTCCAAGAATTTGGCGTCGACGCCGAGTTGCGGTCCGTCCTCGACCAGTTTCCTCTACAGAGCGTCGTGGACGAGGTTCTGCGCGACTTCGCTTCGTCAAAGCGAGGCGCATCGGAACCATTTCGTACCCTGCCGATGCTGACGCATCGGAGTCCGGATCGCTCGATCGACGTCGTGGTCTTAGCGTCGTTCGTCGAAGTCGCCCTCGCCAAGTTGGGCCACGACGGTCACGTGGGCATCAACCTCTTGACCAAGGTCCAGATCCCCACGGCCGCCACACTCTTTGGGGCCATCCTCGCCGGCGTGGACTACGTCGTGATGGGCGCCGGCGTCCCGACGCACATTCCCGGCGCGATCGAACGTCTCAGTCTCGGCGAGGCCGTGGACCTTCCCCTCAGCGTGACCGGAGCGAGAAGTGACAATCCCAACACGTCGCTGCACTTCGATCCCTCTCGCCACCTCGGTTCACGAGCCCTCACGCGCCCTCGGTTCATCGGCATCGTGTCGTCGCACGTACTGGCGAACGCACTCGCGAAGAGGAGTAACGGGCCCGTCGACGGCTTCGTTCTCGAGCGACCGGTCGCGGGAGGCCACAACGCCCCGCCGCGCGGTGACTTCGCGCTCGACGACGAGGGCAATCCCGAGTACGGGCCCCGAGACGTCGTTGACTTTGAGGCGCTCGTACGTCTCAAGGTTCCCTTTTGGATCGGTGGTGGCGTCACGTCGCCCCAAGACGTGAGAGACGCGCTGTCACTCGGGGCGAGCGGCGTGCAGGTTGGAACGCTCTTCGCGTACTGCGAAGAGTCGGGCATGGACCCGGTGCTCCGTCGCGAGGTACTCGACGAGTTGCGAACGGGAACGGTCGGTGTTCGAACGTCGCTTCGCGCGTCGTCTACCGGGTACCCCTTCAAGGTGGCGTCAGTGCGTGGCACCATCTCCGACGCGCAGGTCTACGACGACAGGAACCGTAAGTGCGATCTCGGTTACCTGCGCGAGCCCTACGTGAGACCCGACGGTTCAGTGGGGTATCGCTGCGCGGCTGAGCCAGTCTCCACCTACGTGAGAAAGGGCGGCTCGCCGGAGACGACGTCCGACGTGGCGTGCCTGTGCAACGGCTTGATGGCGACCTGCGGACTCGCTCAAGTGCGCTCTGACGGTCGTCGAGAGCCGGCCATCGTGACGAGCGGCGACGCCATCAACGACGTGCGCCAGCTCCTCGACGGACGCGATAGCTACAGCGCGCGTGACGTCATCGAGCACCTCGCGGCGCCGTGTTGACGTCGGCGCTGCGGCGCCGGGTTTAGTCTCGCTCCATGATCGAAGAGATGTCTCCGGGCGAGGTCAAGGACTTCGTGCTCGAACAAAAAGTTGGCCGGTTGGGCTGTCACGCCGAAGGTGAGACCTACGTCGTCCCGGTCATCTTTGCGTGGCGCGACGACTGCTTCTACGTGTACACGACCGAAGGTAAGAAGGTCGAGATGATGCGCGCCAACGCCCAGGTCTGTTTCGAAGTCGACGAATACCTGATGGGCGGGCGCTGGCGGAGCGTCATTGTCCAGGGTACCTACGAGGAGCTGCGCGGTGAAGAGGCCGGGCGCGCGCTCGAGATCATCAGTGAACGTTTCTCATCGAGTACACCTCGCGCTCGCGACGACGACCGTGGCGCTGGTCGCGCGCCAGTGGCGTTCCTCATTCGCGTGAAGGAGATCACCGGCCGCAAGGTGGAGCGCGACTGAGTTTCGTATCTCGTAACTAGAGCGACGAACTGCTCACGAGTACGCACCCGGGATCGGACGCCAGAGCATTCTCGTACGTGGCGTACGCGCGCGATCGCGAGCCACCGCAGAGATCCGCGTGATCGCAACTTCTACACGGGCCGACAAAGTCGGCGCTACGTATCGAACGCAGGACGTCGTGGTCCCGGTACACGTCGATGAGGTTGGAGGTACGGACGTTGCCGAGTGCGATGGGCAAGAAGCCGGACGGGTAGATATCGCCGTTGGCCCCGACGAAGATGATCCCCTTGCCGTCTCGCGTGGCCGCGCTCGGGGTACGAATCGGCGCGGAACTCGGACCGAGCAGACGAAGAAGGCGCGAACGCAGGAACTCGTACGTCTCGCCGACCGCCGCCGGGTCACCTCCGTAGTCTTGGTCGTGCCGATCGAGGGCCACGCGACGAAAGAACGGAGCTTCGACGGTGCGCACCGTAAAGCCGTAACGCGACGCGTTGACGAGGAAGTGGCACACCTCCTCGTTCATCTTCGCCGAGGTGGCTTCGACCTCAGAGCCACGACCGGTGGTGATGAGAAAGAACACCTCCCACACGTCGACCTTGAACTCGTGGAGAAGTTGAGCGACGTCCGCTAGCTCGCGAACGTTCGACGCCATGACGGTCGTGTTGATCTGCGTAGTGAAACCGTGGCGCTTGAGTTCAGCGATGGCGCGAAGTGTCGCGTCGAAGTGCCCCGGCACGCCGCGCACCGCGTCGTGCGTCGAGGCGTTCGCTCCGTCCAAGCTGAGCGAGGCGCTCTTCACTCCGGCACCTCGCAGCGCCTCGAGCGTGGACGACGTCAGCTTCTCCGTCACCGAGGGCGCGATCGCGACGGGCACGTTGAGTGAATGGGCGTAACTGGCCAGTTCGACGATGTCGTCGCGCATCAAGCAGTCCCCACCGGTAAGTATGAGTATCGGGCGGGGCCGCCCGAGTGCGGCGATCGAGTCGATCAGCTTGACGCCTTCGCGCGTCGAAAGCTCGTCGGGACCGCCGGTGAGTTGCGCGTCCGCTCGACAGTGAAAACACGCCAGCTGACACGCCTTGGTCATCTCCCAGAAGACGAGCAGGGGTCGACTATCGAAGCGTCCCTTGGTCGGCTCTTCCACGCGGGTTCCCTGCACGCTCCACCTCGATGAATAGGGCCGCGAGATCATCTCGGCGGCCTCGCGATCATCCTACGGAGCGCACACTAAGGAACAAGGTCCCGTTTGGGAAAACGCGTAGGGACCAAAGTCCCATTCTCGAGCGTGTGCGAAGAATCGCCGCACGTGTCCCGGTCGCAATTGAGCGCGATTAGAGAGAGTCGAGCGAGCGTTCGCCCGTTCGCGCCACCCCTAGTGCTCCACCGCGAGGACGTCGAGGTGGTCCATCTCGGACTCCAACGAGGGCGCGGGTTGGGCTGCAACCACTCCCTTGGCCGGTGCGCGTAACACGATCAGCGTGACGACGAGACCCATCGCGGCCAAGATCGCGCCGATCTGAAACACGACGTGATAGCCCGCGACCAGCGCCGCGGCCTGACTCCGTCCTCGCGCGACGAGCGACGTTGTCTTGCTCGCGGCGAGCGTGCCAAAGACGGCGAGACCGACCGACGAGGCCAGCCACATCGAGACGTTCACGATCCCCGAGGCGAGTCCCGCGTCGTTCTTTGGAACATCGGCCATCGCGATCGTGAGGAGCGGGACGGCCGACACACTCATACCTACGCCGAGGAGAAGGAACGCGGGCAGGATCGACGCGAAATAGTTGGCGTGCACGGGCGTTCGCGACAAGAGCACGAGTCCCACGATGGCCGCCGACATCCCGGGGACGAGGAGTTTCATGGGACCGAATCGAATGAGGAGACGGCTCGTGAGGCCGAGCGACATGACGGCCATGGCGATCGTCATGGGCAGGAAGGCGATCCCCGTGCGTAGCGGCGCGTAACCGAGGACCTTCTCCAAGTAGAGGGCACCGAAGAAGAAGACCGCGAACATCGCCGCGAAGGTGAGACCGCGCACCACGCTCGAGGCGGTCAAGCTACGCAGCTTCAAGATTCGAAGCGGCATGATCGGCCGGGCGACGCGAGTCTCGAGCACGAGAAACGCGCTCATCAAAAGAGCCGCGACGGCGCCGAAGCCTAGGGTGTGACCCGACAGCCAGCCGTAGGAGGAGGCCTTCACGACCGCGTAGATCCCGGTGATGAGCGACGTCGTCATGAGCAAGGAACCCATCACGTCGAGGCCCTCGCGGACGCCGAGTCCGGCGTTCTCCTTGATGAGTACGGTGCCGAGGAAGAAGGTGAGGATGCCGATCGGGACGTTGATCATGAAGATCCAGTGCCAGTTGACTGCTTGGGTGAGTACACCACCGACCAAGAGACCGATCGATCCACCACCGACGGCGACGAACATGTACGCGCTCATGGCCTTGGCCCGTTCGGTGGCGCCCGTGAACTCCGTGACGATGATCGCCACGATCACCGACGTGGACACGGCACCACCGATGCCTTGGACGAATCGAGCGGCGATCAACGTCGCTTGACTCTGCGCCACGGCGCAGACCAACGACGACAGGGTGAAGAGGGCCACGCCACTGAGGAAGACCTTCTTACGTCCGAGCAAGTCGCCGAGGCGTCCCGCGAGTAAGAGAAAGCTGCCAAAGGCGATGAGGTAGGCGTCGACGACCCAGGTGAGGTTGGACTGCGTGAAGTGGAGATCGCGTTGAATCGAGGGAAGAGCCACGTTCACGATGGACCCGTCCAGGGCGTTCATAAGCATGGCGAGACAGACAACGATGAGCGCGATCCAGCGCCTTTTATCGATTGTTCCTGATGAAGGGGTGGACAAAACTGACATGAACGAAGTCCTCCGTTGGTAGGGTGTGACCACTGGACGATGTATCTTTATCATCCAGATGGCTATATAATCATCATAGCATGAATATCGATACCTCACTATCATTGTCTCCTATGGATGAAAATTCGTCCACTGGACCAATCTTGTTGCTCACGCAACTCTCACGGCTCGTGAGCCGACGGAGCACCCCCGAACTGCTTGGTCAGACGCTTAAAGAACTCGCCACGCTGTCGTTCCTGCGTGACTTTCCCGAAACGACCCAGCAGTCGCTGTCGGACGGATTGTGTATTGACGCCAACTACTGCGTTTTGCTGTTGAACGATCTCGAAGCGAACGAACTCATCGAGCGTCGCCGTGATCCGAGCGATCGTCGCCGCCATATCGTGTCGATGACCGACGAAGGTCGACGAGCATTGCAGAGGGCAGAAGCCGCGCAACAGACGCTCGAAGACGAAATACTTGGCGCGTTGAACGAGGAAGAGCGCTCGATGTTGGCGCACCTACTTCGTAAGGCAATCGAAGGGCAAAACGCCAGCGCCGTTTCGAACCAAGTAACCGCGAACTGAGCACACGAACGGCGTCAGTGTGACGCTGGCGTCTCGTAACGTTGGTGTGCGTTCGACGACTCGTTGCACGAAGGAGTACCTCAACCCGCTAAGCGAAGTCACGGTTGCGCGCGACCGTAGATGGGTCGATAATGACAGGGGCAGTCATACCCGGTCGTGTCCGGACCATTCAACGCCAAGGAGTTCGCAATGACGACCAACACCTCAGACGTTTTCGCTCCGAGCGCGCCGCTTCAACCGGGCGCCCGAGCACCAGAGTTTTCACTGTTCGCCGCGCCCGGTCAGAAGGTGACGCTGACGGAGCTGGAGGGACCCGTGGTCTTGATCTTCTATCCGGCTGATTGGAGTCCCGTCTGCAGTGACGAGCTCTCGATGTTCGAGTCGGCGAACAGTCTCTTCAGTGACCGGGGGGCGCAACTCCTGGGCATCGCCGTGGACAGCGTGTGGTCGCACGTAGCCTTCAAGGCCGATCGGCGGCTGAACTTCCCCCTCCTCGCCGACTTTCACCCCAAGGGTGAGGTCGCGCGCTCCTACGGCGTCTATCGAGACCAAGACGGCGTGACCGAGCGGGCTCTGTTCGTTTTGGACGCCGAACACGACGTGGCCTGGAGTCACGTCTCGCCCATAGGCATAAGTCCCGGCGTGGACGGAGCGCTTCGAGCCGTGGAGGCCCTTTCGTGAATAGCAATCGTGCTCAGCTCGTCGAACCCGTCGGACCCGACGATCACGTCGAAGGACCCGCTGACGCGGCGATCACGCTCGTCGAATACGGCGACTACCAATGTCCCTACTGCGGACAGGCGTACGCCATCGTGAAGAAGTTACAGAGCGACTTCGGGTCGTCGCTTCGACTGGTCTTTCGCAACATGCCACTTACCAACGTCCATCCCCAAGCCGAGCTCGCCGCCGAGACCGCCGAGGCGGTCGCGCTCCAAGGCAAGTTCTGGCCCATGCACGACGTGCTCTTCGAAAACCAACGCGACCTCTCTGCCACGGCGCTCCTTCGCTACGCCGAAGAGGTCGGTGCCAACGCCAGTGAAGTCGCGAGCGCACTGAGCGATGGAGTGGTGCGAAAGCGAGTGAAGGACGACGTCGAGAGCGGGATCCGCAGCGGCGTGAACGGGACCCCGACGTTCTTCGTGAACGGCGAACGCTACGACGCGTCGTGGGACTACGAATCGTTTCGCGACTACCTCAAGGACGTACTGGAGCAGTCGTAACGACGCCGAAGTTGAACCGACTCGTGCGAGCGGTGGAGCGAACGACTAGCCGTGCTTCAGTCGCTGGACCTTCACTCTCGACTTCGTGAGAAGTCGGATGGCGAGGAGAGCGGCGATGACGATCACCGTCACGTTGACGGCGGGTACCCAGCGGACCTGTTCGTCCTTGACTACGTAGGCGCCTACCGGGATCACGACGCCACCGAACCCTCCGCCTGAGCCCGTCTCTTGTTTGGCGCGATGGTCGTCGAGGGCCTCTGGTTCGCCATCGTCGTGCGACGCGTCGCCCGGAGTCGACGGTCCTTCACCTCCGCCAGCGCCACCGGCGACGAGGGCCACGGGAATGACGAGCACGCCGTCCTTTTCGTACGCACTGCCAAAGGCGCGGCTCACCGATATATTCTCCGTCGCCCGGTTCAGTAGATCCTTTACGTCCACGCGCCACCTTCTTTCGTCGGACCCTTAGGGGAGTGGCCGAAATGAGTCGTGCGGCCGCAGGTTGGTCGAGCCCGTAGTCCAAAGACTAGTGACGTACGCGTGGCGGCTCTCGACGTCGCCGGCCGCGGGCCGCCGTCGCTGACGGAGGTCGCGAATTCACAACTGGCGTGGATCACGTTCGAGCGCGGGAGTACCTTGTCTCGGGGACGTAGTGCGGCACTCTCGAACATTCGAGTCATTAGAAAAGGGCGTGATGGATGCTCGCTACCTACCAGTGACCTCACAGCGCGTGTCAGATCGGCATCTCATCGGGTCATGGTCCTCGCTTACGCTCTTGAAAGCGCGCGTGAGGAGGGCACTATGGGTGGGTTTCCCTACGAGGGGCAGTTCGGCGTCAATCGGACACTCCCCGAGAACGGCACGGATCAAGACGTCGTGTTGTCGATGTTATCGACGATGTCGTCAGCGGAGAATCCGGTGTGGGAGGGTGGCCAGTGCTCGGGCACGATGTACTGCGGTGACCACGACCACTACGACTTCTTGAATCTCGCCTTTTCCCAGTTCTCCTACGTCAACACCCTCCAACGGGACATGTGTCCGAGCGCGACAAAATTCGAGGCCGAGATCATCGCCATGACCCTCGATCTTTTAGGAGCGAGCAACGTGCAGGACACGAGGCCCGTCGGTCTCGTAACGTCGGGAGGCTCTGGTTCGATTGCTCACGCGGTGTTGGCGTACCGCGAGCGCCACCCGACGTCGGGGCGACCCAACATCATCAGACCCGAAACCGCGCACCCGGCCTTTAGCAAGGCGGGGCATCTCTTCGGCGTGGACATGAAGATTGCGCCCGTGGACCCGACGACGACGCAGGTCGACCTCGAGTGGGTGAAGACCAACATTGATGGCAACACCATCGCCCTCATTGGTTCCGCGTGCAACTACGGCTACGGCACCGTTGACCCCATCGGCGAACTCGGTGCGCTCGCTCTCGAACGTAACGTTGGCTTGCACGTGGACGGTTGTCTCGGCGGATTCATCCTGCCCTTCGGGCGCGAACTCGGTTACGACATCGAGCCCTTCGACTTCTCCGTGCCCGGGGTCACTTCCATCTCCGCCGACACCCACAAATACGGCTACGCCCTGAAGGGCACGAGCGTGCTGTGCTTCGCCGACCAGGCGCTGCGCAACGACCAGTACTTCTACCTCACGGACTGGTCGGGGGGCAAGTACTGCTCCCCGGGTATGGACGGATCGCGCTCGGGAGGTCTCCTCGCCGCGACCTGGGCCGCCATGGTGCACCTCGGCCACGACGGCTACCTGCGCTACGCCAGGAAGATCTTCACGACGTCAGCCGCCATGCAAGGCGCCGTGCGAGAACACCCGTCGCTTCGCGTACTGGGTAAGCCGAGCTTCCTCTTCTCCTTCACGTCCGACGAGTACGACGTCTACTTGGTGAACGATTTCCTGCGGACACGAGGTTGGCGTCTCAACGGTCAGCAGTACCCCAACGCCTTGCACATGGCCGTCACCCGTCCGCAAACCCAGCCGGGCGTCGTCGAGCGATGGCGAGAGGATTTGTCCGACGCCGTGGCGTACGCCACGACCCACTGGGACGAGCCCGCCAAGTCGGGAGCGATCTACGGCGGCGTCGAAGGTGGTCCGAGCGAGGAGTCTGACGCCATCATCAAGTTCTTCATGGCCGACATGATGGACAAGCAGTCCGCCCTACCTTCGTAATGGGAGAAACGTCCGAGCTCTGTCTCAGCATCGACTTGGGCACCGGGGGCCCAAAGATTGGGCTCGTCACGTTCGACGGCGACGTCCTCGCTCACGAGGTCCATCACGTGGTGACTCACTACAGCGACGACGGGGGCGCGACCCAGGACGCCGGTACGTGGTGGACGATCATCTCGCAGGCGACGAAGCGACTGCTGGCGACGTCGGAGACGCCCGCGGGTCGAGTGAGAGCCGTGGCGGTGACCGGTCAGTACGCGTCGACGGTGCCCGTTGACGTCAACGGCCGACCGACGGGGCCGTGCCTCACCTGGCTCGATACTCGTGGTGGTCGCTACTCGCGTCAGGCGGTGGGCGGCTCGTTCCAGGGGTACCACGCGAGAAAGGTCCTGCAGTTCGTGCGAAAGACGGGGGGCGCCCCGTCGACGTCCGGTGCCGATCCCGTCGGTCACGTGTTGGCCTTGACGCACGACCAACCCGACGTCGTGGCGGCGACGCGATGGTTCATGGAGCCCGTTGACTACTTGACCATGCGATTCAGCGGCGTCGCTTCGGCGACGCACGCCTCGCGCCTCGCGACGTGGATGACGGACAATCGTCGTCTCACGACGTACGACTACGACCCAGCGTTACTCGCGATGGTCGGCCTCGACGCCGCGTTCCTCCCGCCGCTCCTGCCCTTTGGCTCCATCGTCGGTACCGTCACGACCAGCGTCGCCGAGGATCTCGGGATCGCGCGCGACGCGGTCGTCATCGCCGGGATGCCGGACCTTCACGCGGCGGCCATCGGCTCGGGATGCACCAATCTCTACGACACGCACCTCGCGCTGTCGACGACGTCGTGGATTAGTTGTCCCGTTGCGAAGAAGAAGACCGACATCAAACATTCGATCGCGTCGGTCCCGGGGCTGACCAACGACTCCTACCTCGTCATCAACAGTCAAGATACGGGCGCCAAGGCGCTGGAATGGTTGCGAGGAGTCATCGCCGGGTCCGGCCACGCGATGCGTTATGAGGAGATGACCCGACTCGCCGCCTCGGCGCCGCCGGGGGCCCACGGGGTGCTGTTCACCCCCTGGCTGACGGGCGAGCGCTCACCCGTTGACAACAAAAGACTTCGAGCGGGCTTCACCAATCTCGCGGTCACGACGACAACGGCCGACCTCGTTCGAGGCGTTATGGAGGGCGTAGCCGCCAACAGTGCGTGGCTCTTCAAGTACGTCGAGAAGTTCGTCGGCCAATCGCTCTCACCCATCCGACTCCTGGGCGGAGGCGCGCAGTCGACCCTGTGGTGTCAGATCTACGCGGACACGCTGGACCGTGACGTTGAGCAGCTCGATCAGCCCTTGTTGGTCCAGATGCGCGGCGCGGCGCTCCTCGCCGCCGTGGCGCTCCAACGCCGCCGACTCCACGACGCCGTGGAACGACCAACGAGCGTGACGTTCCATCCATCGTCGGACGCGTCGGATCTGTATCGCGCGAGAGCGGCACAACTTCCACGTCTCTACGCTCGCGACGAGAGGTGGCTCCGAAACAACCCGGCCGTTGGCCCCTAGAAGAAGCTTTGCGTGGCCCTCAGTGCTTCGTCTGTTCTGAGAGCCCGACGCGGAGGCCTATCTTCGAGGCTAGGCGCCAACGCGACGCGCGCCCTGGGGACTCGTGTGCAGACGAGCGGGACCGCCGCCCGTGACGACGAGGCACTCACCGGTTTGGACGCCGGCTCGGTGATCGGTCGTGACGACGTTGGGCTGAACCACCAGCATCATTCCCTCTTCCAACACCATGTCGGGAACGGGCTCGTTGGCCCGGCTCAACGAGCCCAGTATCGGGGCGAGGTACCCACCTCCGTAACCGTGGACGAGGTCGTCGAAGGTGGTGAAGCCCGCGTCCTCGATCACGCGTGCCGCTTCGACGAGCTGGGCCACGTGGGTTCCCGGTACCAGTAGTTGAACCATCGCTTGGTAGGCAGCGTCGGCCACGTCGTGGAGTTCGCGAAAGAGGGGTGAGAGTTCTTCGTCGACGCTGAAGGTGCGAAGGACTTGGCCCCCGTAGTCGAAGAAGTTCGTCGTGATCTCAGTACTGAGCACGTCGCCGCGGCGCACGAGACGAGTGGAGGGATGTTGTCGCGGGACGCAGTACTGGGGATCGGACATGGCGTTCAGCGCAAAGTAGTGGATGCCGTTCACTCCGCCGTAGGAGTGGTACGCCGACTCGACGACGCCCACGAGGTCGCGCTCGCTGAGGCCGGGGCGAAGCTGAGTGGCGAGTGCGTCGATCGAGAGGTCGGCGAGTCGAGCGCCGAGGCGAAACCAGACGAGTTCCTCCGACGACTTGATGAGACGCAGTCGGTGGTAGCCAGCGTTGAGATCCACGACGCGACCGAAGACCTCCTCGAGAGCTCGAGCCGCGCCGAAGGGGAGGGGTCCAATCACGCCGACGCTTCCCTCGGTCGCGCCTCGACGCCGCAGCTCCTCAATGGACGAGGCGATCGTTGACGGGCCACCCCAACGCACGGAGGCGTCGCGGGCGATTTTGGTGGCCAGGGGCACGTGGTTGAAGTACTGCACGAAGAGGGCGTCGCGCTCGAGAGACGTCACGACGAGTTGTGCCTCGTTGGTGACCAACCACTGCGAAAGCCACGTCACGGCGCCACCGCGCCCGCCAATGCCGTAGATTAGGAGGTGGGTCACGTCGTTGGATGACATCAACTGCTCGACGCCCCGACGACGACGATCGATCTCAGTTTCACTGAAGCGCGGATACTCCTGTTCAAGCAGGGTGACGAGTTCTGGATCGAAAGAGCTCTCTGCGCGCGACGCGTCCGTAACCATGGAGTCCCTCCAAATTGTCTCAGGTAACCGTAGCAACCAGCGGGAGTACCACTCGACGAAGTGGCTCGCCCGATCGCGAGAGTTGATCACGCGAAGTGTTCACGCGCAGTTCTTCGACGTCGAGCAAAACAGAGTTCGCCGGCTCGCTTGGTCTACCCGAGCAGTAGCTCTCCGGTTCTGTCAACCGACACGGCGACCTCGAGGTGCTCACGGCGTCGAGGTGCTCTGGTCTGCGTCGTCAGCCCCACACCTCGCCAGCGGTCTCGACGACGAGGTGAAGTTTGGCGACCTCATCGTTGAAGGAGAGACTGTTGCCCTCCACCGTGGACGAGAACCCGCACTGAGGAGAGAGGCAAAGTTGGTCGAGGTCGATGTACTGACTGGCTTCGTCGATGCGCCGCTTCAGTTGCTCCTTCGATTCAAGGGCACCCTTTTTAGTCGTGACGAGCCCGAGGACGACCATCTTGCCCTTGGGCACGAAGCGCAACGGTTCAAAGCCACCCGAACGCTCGTCGTCGTACTCGAGGAAGAAACCGTCGACGTCCAGTTCGCCAAAGAGGGCCTCGGCCACGAAGTCGTAACCACCCTCGGCGGCCCAGTAGGACTGGAAGTTGCCTCGGCACGAATGCGTGGTCACCCACATTCCTTCGGGACGTCCCACGAGCGCCGCGTTCAACTGCCTGATGTAGCGCAAGTGCTGGTGTTCGGCGTCGTCGCCGCGCTCGGCGATCATCTGGCGTTGCGCCGGGTCGTTGAGGTAGGCGAGCGACGTGTCGTCGAGTTGGAGGTACGTGCAGCCCAACTCACCCAGACGGCGGATCTCTTCGGCGTAGGCGGCGCTCAGGTCGCTCCAGAACTCCTCGACGTCGGGGTAGATCAGGGGGTCGATAGCGGCGGCCCCTCCGCGGTAGTGCACCATGCTCGGCGAAGGAATGGTGAGCTTGGGGACCGCGGTTGAGACGGTGGACTTGAGGAACGTGAACGCGTCGGCGAAAATGGTGTTGTCGACACGCACTCGATCGCTCACCTTCAGTGCTGCCGACGTGAACGACGTCGAGCCCTCCAAGTTCCTGAACGCCACCTGGAGCTGCTCGTCGGTACTGGCGATGCCACCGAGCTGATAGATGAAGTCCATGTGCCACGAAGTACGACGAAACTCGCCGTCGGTCGCGGACCGCAAGCCGATCGCTTCTTGGAGAGTGACGGCGTCGCGAATGGCCAGGTCCTCCGCGTGCCGTAGGCCCTCGGAGCTGATCTCGCCCTTGGCGAAGGCCGCGCGGGCCATCAGCAACTCTGGCGGGCGAAGAAGACTGCCGACGTGGTCGGCGCGAAACGGTGGCGTCGTTCGCTTACTCACGACCACGACAGTACACTTTGAGACGTCGAGCGGTGAGGTGTTCGAAACTCGCTCGAGTCTCGTCACTCACTTAGTCGGAGCGTGACGTCGCCGGAGTCGATGGCTCCCGTCGTTTGAGCCATCGCCGCGACGTCGCGATTCGACGATTCCGTTAGATTCATGGGATGGAGCGCCCCACCGAACTCATAGACGTCTGCGTCGCCTCGCACGAGCGACTTCTCGTCACCGCCGCCCGGTTAAGTGATCGTGACCTACGCGCGCCCAGCCGTCTGCCGGATTGGTCGCGGGCACACGTCGTTGCGCATCTGGCCCGAAACGCGGATAGCCACGCCTGGCTCTTCGCGGGGGCGAAGATCGGTGAGTCTCGACGCCAGTACCCCGAACCGGGGATGAGGGAGCGCGACATCGAGACCGGCAGCGCACTCGAGAGGGACGCACTTCTCACTGACCTCACCCGATCGTGTCGAGAACTCGAAGCGGAGTGGAAGGGTCTTGACGACGACCGGTGGGACTTCCTCGCGGCGGTCTCTCCCGGGCCTCGGACGATGGCGGAGATCCTCTTTCGTCGACTTCGAGAAGTCGAAGTTCACCACGTCGATCTCGACGTGTCCTACAACTCGTCCGACTGGCCCGAAGTGTACGTCGAGGGCGAACTTCGTCGGGCTCTTCACAAACTTCCCGATCGAGCCGAACACGCGGCGCTGGTCGAGTGGCTGATCGGCCGTGCTCACGCGCCGGCGCTCGAGAGTTGGTAGTCGCGCGATAGTTGACGTCCATTCTGAGCTCCGGCGGACCAAAACGGAGCTGTGGGATGCTGAGTTCGTGACGAAACTGGCTGCTCTCGTTGACGCGGCGTTGAGCGACGGCGACCGCTTCCTCGAAAGAGAGATCTTCGGCACGGAGGATTCGCAACAGATCGCGACGCGGATCGAGCGCTTTCTCTCACTTCGATATGGCCAATCACTTGATGCGCTCTTCTATCGTCACGGTGTTGGCATCGTCGTCGGGGTAGGACTTCGTGATGAAGGTATCGTTCTCAAGTTCCATCGCTGGCGGGCGTCCAAAGTGAGGCTCGCCGCAATTCAGCGAATGCAACGGAACCTTCACGCCAACGGGTTGGCTGCTCCGCTGCCAATGGTCGAAGCAATGGACTTTGGTGCCGGTGTCCTCACGGTTGAACAACTGCTCGTAGGAGACGTCGCGGACGGGCACGACGATGAGATTCGACGAACCCTGGCCAACGAGCTGTTCCGGTTCATCGAAGCGGGCCGTAAGGTCCACGACCGGTCCGACCTTGAAGGACCCGCTCTCCTCGACGTATCGCACGTGACGCTCTGGCCGACACCGCATTCGCCCCGCTTCGACTTCGAAGCGACGAGTGGCGGCGCCGCGTGGATCGACGAACTCGCCTGGTCGGCCCGTCAACGGGTGAAGGGGTACGGAGGTGAACTCGTCGTGGGTCACCTCGATTGGCGGGTGGGCAACGTTGGATTTAAGGGAACGGAGATGACCGCAATTTACGATTGGGACTCAGTGGGACTCGCCAGCGAGGCCTTTTTGGTGGGGAGTGCGGCGGCGACTTTTTCGTCCGACTGGACGAAGCCCGGTGGCTCACTGCCCACGCTCGAAGAGATGAGAGGATTCGTCCTCGACTACGAAAGAGCGCGTAATGACGACCTTGACGAGATTGAACTCGACATCGCGGACGCCGCGAATCTTCTTCTCGTCGCCTACGGCGCCCGATGCCAGCATTCTGACGCTGTGCTCCGTCGAGCACCGTCGCCCACGGTCGGTCGGAGTTGGATCGAGTTACTCCGCGAGCGAGGCGCTCGGGGACTGTTGGACGTGTCAGTGAAGGGTGCCTAGGGTCGAGAGGTGCAAGAAGAAGTGGACGCGTTCGGACACGCCCTGGTGGACTGGGCGAGAGGCGGTTCGATCCCAGAGATGGTCGAACGCGACGATGGGTACACCGAGATCGGGGCGGGTCCCGAGGTGTACCTGTCCGACTTCAAGGGATGGCCGTCGGCCGAACGTCAGTCGGTGCGACAGATGCGTGGTCGCGTCCTGGACGTGGGTTGTGGTGCCGGTCGTGTCGCGTTGAACCTTCAACGCCGCGGCGTCGACGTCGTCGGGCTGGACTCGTCACGACTTGCGGTGAAGGCCGCGAAGCTCCGAGGCGTCAAAGAAGTCTGGTGCACGTCGATCGACGCGGTAGGGCGAAGAGTTGAGTCGTTCGACACCATTGTGCTGTTTGGGAACAACTTCGGAATCTTCGGAACGCCCGATCGCGCCCGGGAGGTCTTGACCAACTGGGCTACGGCGACGAACCCGCGTGCACGAATCTTTGTGGAGAGCACGAATCCGTACTGCGGTGGCGCGCCAGGGATCGATCGAACGTACTACTGGCGGAACCGTGAACGTGGCCAACTGCCGGGACAGGCGAGGTTCCGCTACCACTACGGCTACTCCGTGGGCCCGTGGTTTGGCTGGCTCTTCGTGTCGAGAGCGGAGATGAAGCAGATTCTTCGAGGGACGGGTTGGCACCAAGCTCGCGTGTTGGGTGAGCGCCCGAGCGAGCCGTACGTCGCCATCTTGGAGAAGGATTGAAGGACGTCGGTGTCCGCGAATCGACGAGGCGTACGTTTCTAACGCCCCGGCGTCGCGTCGTCAATATTGTAAGGTGTGACGACTTACGTGACTGCCGGCAGAACCTGAGACGCGATGAGTCCCACGTGTTCGAGGTCACTCATGTCCAACACCTGCAGGTACATTCGAGATAGCCCGAGTTCGCCCCAGGCGAGGATCTTCTCCGCGACCTGTGCCGGCGTACCGGCGAGCCCGTTCTCTGACAGTTCACTCGCGTCGCGCCCGATGCTCGAAGCACGCCGTTCAAGGTCAGTTTGGTTCTGAGCGCAACAGACGACCAGGGCGACAGAGCGCACCATCGACCGGGGGTCACGTCCAATGGCCGCGCAGGCCTCGTCAACGATCTCGAACTGGGACCTGCACACGTCATACGAAGCGAAGGGAACGTTGAACTCATCGGCGAAAGTGGCGGCGAGACGCGGCGTGAACTTTCGGCCATGGCCACCGACAATGATCGGCGGTCGCGGCGACTGTACTGGCTTTGGTAGCGCCGGGCTGTCAGACAACGTGTAGTGCTTGCCCGAAAAGTTGAACGTCGCGCCGACTTCGGTTCCCCATAGGCCGGTGATGATACCAAGTTGTTCTTCCAACTTCTCGAAGCGTTCACTCACGGAGGGGAACGCGATGCCGTAGGCCGTGTGCTCTTCTTTGAACCAGCCAGCACCCAGGCCGAGTTCGACGCGCCCACCGCTCATCGCGTCGACTTGAGCGACGGCGATCGCGAGCGATCCGGGAGAGCGAAAGGTCGCTGCGGTCAGCAGAGTGCCGATGCGTATTCGCTTCGTGTCTCGCGCCAGTGCCGCGAGGGTTATCCAGGCGTCGGTCGGGCCCGGCAGGCCGCTCACCGCGCCCATCTTGAGGTAGTGGTCCGAGCGGAAGAAGGCGCTGAAGCCACCTTCCTCGGCGGCCAGCGCCAGCGCGAGTATCTGGTCGTACGTCGCTCCCTGTTGGGGCTCGGTGAAGATTCGTAGCTCCATTACCCAGTCTTTCCGTTCACCGATTGCGTCGTACGTGCGGGCAACGCCATCAACGTTCGCAGTTCTTGGGTGGACCAGAAGTGCGCGTTTCCGTTTCTATCACGTCGTCACTAGCACGGTTCGGTGGTTCCTCGCCGCCTTGCGTCGCGCCACCTTGGCTGCGTCGGGGGCTGCGCTGACTATCTCGTGGCTTTGGTTCCGGTGATGAGCCGCTCACGATCGAACATCCTCGAAACGATGCGCAGGGCCAGCACGTCGATGGCCAGTATGCCGGCGGCGAACGCGATCGCGGTCGTGAAGGTGGGTTGGATGACACCGATCGCGAACAACACAACCACGCCGGTGATTGGGAGGCTCGCGAGCATCCCCAACTGCTGAGCGACTCGGACTTCGCTGGCCCGTACCGAGACCGCCATTCCGACCACGACGGACCAACCGGCCACCAGCGGAGCGAAGAGAAACAGTGCGAGAAGTATTGGACCGTCGTGGAACACCGCCGAGGAGATGGCGGGGTGGGCGAAAAGCGCCACGGCGACGAGGAAGATGCCGTACACCAGGTACGAGAGGGCCACGGAGGGGATCATCACCGCCGCCGCCTTGCCGAGGATGAGCTCGAGTTGGCGAAGGGGCGTGGTGAGCAACGGCTCGAGCGTCCCCTGCTCACGTTCGCCGACCACCGTGAACGCGGCGAGGGTGCTCGGCATGACGACGGCAATCAGGAGCAAGTAGAGGAGTGGAAGGATGACGTACTTATCGAGGGCAGCGTTCGATTCTACCGGCGACGCGAGGAAAATCGAGACGATGGGCTCGACGAGGAAGAGTATCGGTAGGAGAAACATGGACACGACGATGGCCCGTTTGCGCCGATAGTCGAGGAGCTCCTTGCGCACGACGGCGCGGATCCGTGGGCCGTCGAGGTTCATCACGTTTGGTCGCCCTCAACGCCGGCGGCGATAAGTTCGAGGTACACGTCCTCGAGTGAATGTTGCGCTTCACCAATGAAAAGAACGTCGACGCCAGCGCCGACGAGGCGGCGTGTCACTTCGGGTGCGGCGATCTTCGGATCGGACACCGTCAGCACGTACGAGTTCGGACCATCGGACCGCCAGTCGTCGACGCCGAGAATCCCCGTGAAGAACTGGTCCGGGTCCTTGAGCGGCGCGAGCGTCGTCACGACGAGCGACCTCTTGAAGAGCTGCTCTCGTAGGTCGACGGTCCGACCTACCGTGCGAAGCGTCGTGTTCAAAAAGGCGACGCGATCGCAGAGTTTCTCCGCTTCGTCGAGACGGTGCGTCGTGAGAAAGATCGTCACTCCCTTCTCACGTAGGCCGATGATCAAGTTGTGCACCTCGAGCGAGGCGACGGGGTCGAGGCCCGACGTCGGTTCGTCGAGGAACATGATCGCGGGGTCGCTCAGTAGCGTCCTCGCCAGTCCTACGCGCTGGCGTAGTCCTTTTGAGAGACCACCGCACAGGTCGGACGCCCGGTCGCTGAGGTTGACGGCCTCGAGAGCGTCCTTGATTCGCGTGGTGGCGTGACGCAGGCCGTAGAGACCGGCGAAGTACTCCAAGTTCTCGGTCACACTCAAACGAAGGTAGAGCCCCGGTGACTCGGGCATGATGGCAATACGCTGGCGGATTTCGACGCCGTTCTCGGGGCTTAGTGGGATTCCCGCGACGGTGGCCGAGCCCGACGTGGGGGTGATCAGCGTACCGAGTGTGCGCACCGTCGTGGTCTTACCCGCGCCGTTCGGTCCGAGGAACCCGAAGACCTCTCCGTAGCCAACGTCGAAGGAGACGTCGGCGAAGGCGGTTCGCTCGCCGAAGCGTTTACTCAGACCGTTGACGACGAGCGCGGACGGGCCAATCGTTGGCGGACGCGCCGGGGCGCTGGTGACGTTCGTCGCTCGAACGTCAGAGGGGAGCGCCCTTGAGTCCGTGGGGCGCCCTCGAACGCCGATAGCGCGTGGCGTCACGTCCACACGGGCGGCGACGGCTCGGGCGTTGAAGTCGGCCGAGTCGGCGTCGTCGAGTTTCAGCGCGATCCAGAGTTCGTGTTTAACCAACGAGATGAGCAGCCAAACGAGCCACCGCGTGAAGATGATGGGACTGAGTGAGCGTGGATGGCATGAGAACCGAACGACCTGGCCCGCGACGACCTCGAACGACCTTTCAGGACTGAACAGGTATCGCGTGGATCTCACCCGTAAAAGGTGTTGCCCTGGTTCAACGGGAATCTCGAGCGTGCGTTCGTTGGAGATCGTAGTGACCACGATCCCGTCGATGACGACGGTCCACGCGCGAGCGTGCTCGGAGTGACTAGACCGCTGACCCATTCGCGCAAGACTCAACGTTGCCGTTTCGGCCATGTGGACGAGCCTCTCACAGCCGACGGCCGCGAACGCTGAGGCGCCCCGAACTCGGTGGTTGAGCGGTGTCACCGTCGCGACTGGGCTCTACCGCGCTACGGCGTTCAGCGGATCTGCACGTGATCGACGAACGTGTCCCCTCGTTCCTGTCTCCTCACGTGGACCGCTAACGTTCGACGTGGCGCACTACCCAAGCGTGAGAGCACGCGCGTTCGCGCGCGGCGCGTCGTGGGGCGTCACTTCACGGTGGCGTCGCTACGACGCGGCAGCACCCAACCGGGCCGTGCAAAGTGACAGGTGTAGCCGTTCGGATAGTGCTCGAGGTAGTCCTGGTGTTCGGGCTCGGCCTCCCAGAACGGCCCCGCGGCCGTCACCTCAGTGACCACTTTCCCGGGCCAGAGCCCGGACGCCTCGACGTCGGCGATCGTGTCCTCGGCGACGCGACGCTGCTCGTCGTCCAGGTAGAAGATCGCCGAACGATAGCTCGTGCCCGTGTCGTTGCCCTGGCGATTCAGCGTCGTCGGATCGTGGACCTGGAAGAAGAACTCGAGAATCTCGCGGTACGTGGTCTGTTCGGGATCGAAAGTAATCTCGATCGCCTCCGCGTGGGCGCCATGGTGGCGATACGTCGCGTTCGCGACGTCACCCCCGCTGTACCCGACGCGCGTCGAGAGGATACCTGGACGCCTTCGAATGAGATCCTGCATTCCCCAGAAGCATCCCCCGGCGAGAATTGCCCGTTCTGTTGAGGTGGTCATCGTGCTGTTCCTTTCTTCGAGATGTCGTCGAACACCTTGACGTACTCTCCGTAGCCCTCGGCCTCAAGCGCGTCGTAGGGGATGAAGCGAAGGGCGGCGGAGTTGATACAGTAGCGAAGGCCTCCCTCGTCGGCTGGCCCGTCGCTGAAGACGTGGCCGAGATGAGAGTCCGCGTGGGTGGAGCGAACCTCAGTCCTGATCATCCCGTGACTCTCGTCTTCATTCTCGGCCACGTTGGCCTCGTCGAGGGGTGCCGTGAAACTTGGCCAGCCGCAACCGCTGTCGTACTTCTTGGTGGAGGCGAAGAGTGGCTCACCCGACACCACGTCGACGTAGAGTCCCGCCTCCTTATGATCCCAGAACTCGTTGTCGAAGGCGGGCTCAGTGCCGCGTTCTTGGGTGATTTCGTACTGGCGCGGCGTCAATCGGGAGACTGCTTCCGCGTTCTTCTCGTACTTTCCTGACACGTCAACTCCTCACTCAGTGCAATGGCTCGTGCCTTCGCGTACCTCGCGATACTTGGTCACGCCCACGTTTCCTCGGTCCGACGCGGCCCAGCGGTCGTCGATCGTCTCGTTCGCCCGCCCACCGACGCACTTGCGGAGGAACCGTTCGTTTCCCGCACACTCATAGTACGAGGAACGATCATTTTCGTTACAGCGGTGACGAGAAGGGCGACCGGACCTCGCGACACGCGGGCGCGTCTCGGTTTGCTGCGTCGCCCAACCGTGGACTCGAGGGCGACGCTGGCCCCGTCGAATCGACAAAGTGAGGATTCGCGATGGTGGGGACCGAAGAGATGGTAAGTGGCCCGGGGGCGCGGTGGAAAGCCTCCGCACAACGGTTCTTGCTACTCACTCGTCAAGGGCTTCGTACCGGGAATCGAAGGGCCAACGACGCGGGGGTCACACCCGAGTCCTACGATGAAGATTCATGGACGACGTACGCTGCGCCTGGGTCGGAAGTGATCCGTTAATGGTCGCGTACCACGACACCGAGTGGGGTGTGCCCGTCCACGATGACCAGAAGCTCTTTGAGTTCATGGTGCTTGACGCCATGCAGGCTGGACTGAGTTGGCGGATCATCTTAAACAAACGAGCGAACTTTGAACGGGCACTCGACGGGTTCGATATCGCAAGCATTGCGCGGTACGGAGAAGCGAAGCTGGAGCGGCTGGTTATCGATCAGGGGATTGTTCGCAGCCGACAGAAGCTGGCCGCCACCATCACGAACGCCCGAGCGGCCCTTGAGGTTCAAAAGGAGTTTGGCTCGCTCGACACTTATCTTTGGCAGTTTGTGGGAGGTACGCCCACGACGAACGCGTGGACGCAGGGCGTCCAGATCCCGGCCAAGAGTCCGGTCGCCGAAGTGATGAGCAAGGATTTGAAGAAGCGGGGATTCAAATTCGTTGGCCCCACCATTTGTTACGCGTTCATGCAAGCGGCGGGACTCGTGAACGACCACGTAACCACGTGCTTTCGCTTCGAAGAGTTGGCGACGCTGTCGAAGTAGCGCTCCCTCGTGGGCCTGTCGCGCTGGCACTCCCTCAAGCGACCGGTACGCTTCGGTGGTGTTCGAGATATCTGACGAACGATTCGAAGAGTTGGCGACGGGGGCTCTCGCGACGTTGCCCGAAGAACTTTCATCGCAGATCGAAAATTTGGCGATCGTCGTCGAGGATCAGGCACCGGGGGGCAATCTCTTCGGACTTTACGAAGGCGTTCCCCTCACCAAGCGAGGTCCAATCAGTTACAGCGCCGTGATGCCTGACCGGATCACCCTGTACCAGACAACGATCTGTCGACAGTGCAACAGCGAGGACGAGGTGAAGGCTCAGATTCGAAAGACCGTCATCCACGAAGTAGCGCATCACTTTGGCATCAGCGACCCTCGGCTCGAAGAGTTGGGCTGGGCGTAGCGTCATTCAGTCAAGACCATGGCGACCGACGCACGACGATCTTCGACGCGGGCCCCTAACTGCTGGTCCACTACCAAAGGCAACGAGGGGTGGCGCGCTCGCCAGCTGCCTGCTGCAATGAGAACAGTGTCGCTTTCGCCGAAGGATGGCTCGTGAATCCGCGTAGCCAATTTGAGTTCTCCTTCGACCGTACCGAGGCCGTCGGGGCGATTGAGTCTGTCGATTCCGGGCGGGGATGGTGCAACGTGGTGCCGGGCGTCATTGACGACGTGGAGGAACTCAAGGTCAATGCCTTCGGGCTCTGGATGAATCATGGCATCACCGTCGCGTCGTTCGTCACGTCGCCTCCAAGCCACGGAGAAGTGCAGCCTTCCTCACTTGGTCTCTTGCACGCGCGAGGACGGATTGGTCGTGAACGAATCGTCTCGCTTCTTGGAGGCGCTCCCTTCGTGATCCGCCAGGATCACACCCAGCGTGGTCTTCTCCTCGAAGTTCCCGCTAAGGCGCCGGCGCCACAAGTGCTCGACGTGATGTGCGAAATGACGGCGTCACTGTGCGACTATGAGTTGACCGGGAACTGGCGTCTCGACCTCTACGTACGTTAGTTGCGACACGGGTGCTCACCCCGAGCGTCAGTGACTATGAGCGATCCGCGTCACGTTCCATTTTCACGAAGTGCCAAGTCACTGCAGCAGCAACTTGGATCGGCGCATTTGACTAGTCGTACACCTCGATCGACGAGGCAGCCACATTCGGCGCAGAGGACTTGCATCGACAAGGATCCTAGAGACTGCGCTGATGTCCCGCCGCTCTTGAAAGCCGCGACAAGAACGGTTTACGCACTCTCCCCCGAAAGCGAAACCTGACGATTTACCGCGCCTTACTGAGTATCGAGAGTGATTTAAGCAATATATGAATTCATGGATATACTAGTTTCATGAATCGAATGAGCAACGATAAGCCGATCTACGTCGCGAAGGCCGAGCTCTTCAAGTCGCTCGCTCACCCGGTGCGCATAAGGATTCTCGAGTTGCTCGTAGCCGGAGAGATGTCGGTGAGCAACCTTCTCGCTGCCACCGGGCTCGAGCCGTCCTCGCTCTCACAGCACCTCAACGTCATAAAGCACACCGGACTCGTCGAGTCCAGTCGCGCAGGAAACTTAGTCACCTACCGGGTGACCGATCCGTCCGTGGGCGATTTTCTTACGGCGGCCCGATCGGTCCTTGCCTCAACACTCGGTCGAACACTCCAAACGCTCGAGGACCTCGTAGGTCCGGTGTGAACGCGCGGACGTTTTCTCGCGGTGGGTTGGACCACGTTGCTCGGTGGACGATCGTGTCGCGATTTGCTGACGGTGCGGCGCGGACCGTCGGGAGGTAGCTCCCATGACGACGTCGCGCTATCGCCGAGGCTCAATCTTTCGATCCCTGTTTTCCAGAGCAGGTACTGAACCAGCAGCAGACAGGCCTGACGTCGTGCCGGGCACCCGATTTCGGGGTTCACTCCAACTGCGCCACGTCGACGTCGGTTCGTGTAACGGCTGTGAAGTGGAGATCGCCTCAGCCTTTGCTCCGACGTATGACGCCGCACGTTTTGGCGCACGGTTGGTCGCGTCACCGCGCCACGCCGATGGACTGTTGGTCACCGGCGTCGTTACTCGCAACATGGCGGGTGCGCTGGTGCGAACACTTGAGGCGCTTCCTCGACCGGCCGTCATCGTTGCGTGTGGCGACTGCGCGGTGAATGGTGGCATCTTTCGAGACGCCTACGGTGTTGCGGGAACCTTGGACTCCTTTGTCGGCGTGGACGTTCGCATTCGCGGATGTCCTCCTCACCCACAAGCGATTACTCAGGCACTGCGAAGCCTCACTGGCCGATAGTCGTGGTGCTCTTCCTCGCCGGTCTGGGTTTCTTTGTTCTTGGTCTCGTCGCGGCCACGGTCCTCTCCATCGAACGTCGAGTGGTTGTCGCGTCACTCGGTGGGTCGTTGGGATGCCTCTTGATCTTCATCTCGGCGTCACAAGTGCTGCTTAGTGGACGCACAACGTCGTTCCACTCGTCGCTCGTCTTGCCGTTGAGTGGGATAGATCTGACGCTCGACCCACTCGCGGCGCTCTTCGTCGCGATGACGTCCTTCGTGGGTGTCGCCACGCTCGTCTACTACGTGGGTTACGCGAGGGGAGAACTTCGGACGCGTACGGCACTCAGCCTGATGTTGTTGTTCTTGACGGCGCTCTTGTGCGTGCCCGTCGCGTCGAGTGCCGTCACTTTGATGTTCTCATGGGAACTCATGGCACTGAGTTCGATGCTGCTGATTGTGGTCGAGCAGCGCCGACACGCTGATGCGCGCGTGGCCGCCCAGTGGTACGGGGCGATGACCCAACTCGGAGCGGCGTCAATACTTCTCGGACTTCTCCTGCTTTCACTGAAGGGTGGCCAGACGTTCGGGGATATCAGATCGCACGTCTCTTTGATGTCACCGACGCTGCGGTCGTTTGCTTTCGTCCTCACTTTGATCGGTTTTGCGTCGAAGGCGGGTGCCGTGCCGTTTCACGTGTGGTTGCCCAAGGCTCATCCCGAGGCGCCGAGTCCGGTGTCGGCCCTCATGTCGAGCGCAATGGTCGCCATGGGTGTGTACGGCATCGTCAGGGTCGGCAGCGATCTCTTAGGAGGCGGCACGCTCTGGTGGTGGATCGTGGTGGTCGCCCTCGGCGTCGTGTCCGCACTCTTCGGCGCGTTGCACGCGGTGACGAGCGTTGACCTCAAGCGGCTGCTGGCCTACTCCACTATCGACATCCTCGGGCTGGTTCTCATAGGTGTCGGATGTTCTGGAGCACTTTCTGCCACCGGTCATCCAGGGGATGCTCGTCTCACCTTGATCGGTGCCTTGCTCCTCGTCGTCGCCCACGCGGCCTTTAAGGGTTGTCTCTTTCTCGGTGCCGGTTCGGTGGAACGCGCGACGGGCTCTCGAAGTCTCGAGCAACTCGGTGGACTGATTCGTAGAATCCCGATAACGACGGCCCTCTTTGGAGTGGGCGCCGTGTCGATTGTCGCCGTGCCCGCGTTCAGTGGATTCACCAGTGAGTGGCTCTTGCTGCAAGGGTTACTCCACGGCTTCGTCGATCAGAGTTCGCCGACGTTGATCGTGCTCTTGGTGGGCGTCATCGCGCTGGCGCTGACGGGTGGCTTGACGGCCGTTGCCTTCGTGAAGGCCATCGGCGTTGGGTTTCTAGGTCAAGCTCGATCCACCGGCGCGGCGTCGGCTCACGAGGTACCGCGCATGATGCAACTCGGAATGGGAATCCTGTGCGTTCCGTGCGTCGTCCTTGGAGTGGCGCCCGGTTTGGTAATTCCCCTGGTGAGTCGCGCCGCCCAAGTGGGGTCGACGAGCGTCAAGGCTCGGTCGGTCGAGACCGGCGTCGGGCTCACGCTCAGCCACGTTCGCGGCGCGATCGAGCCGATGTTGCTGCTGGCGGGCTTCATGGTATTCGTCGCACTCATCTCGGGAGCGAAATCACTCCTCCGACGACCCGCGCGCACAGTCGAAGCGTGGCGCGGGGGAGGCGACCGGCCCTCGGCGCGAATGCAGTACACGGCGACCTCGTACGCCGAGCCACTGCAGCGCGTGTTCGCCGACGTCCTTCGTCCAGAGATCGACGTGGAAGTCACCCACGCCGTCGAATCGCACTACTACGAGCAGTCACTCTCCTACGAGAGTCGCGTCGACGACGCCGTCGAGCGCCTCGCGTACCAGCCAGTGATCCGCACGCTCACGCGCGTCGGGCTGGCGGCACGGCGTCTTCAAAACGGAAGCGTTCACCGGTACCTGGCGTTCGGCTTCATCGCACTTCTCATCGTCTTGGTGGTGTTGGCGTGACGCCCGCCGGCTCGCCCCTTGGCTACGCGATCATCGCGTCACTCCTTCAGGTCGTGCTCGTCGCCCTCGGTGGACCTCTGTTGATGGGACTGATGGCCAAGGTTCGCGCCCGCGCGGAAGGCCGGGTGGGCGCGCCGATCCGTCAGCCGCTTCGAGATCTGCGAAAGCTCATGGGAAAGGAAGGTCTGCGTGCTCACCACTCGAGTGTGGTGCTGGCCGTAGCGCCCCTGGTCGTACTGGGTTCCACCACGCTGGCGGTGGCGATATCGCCGTTGGTGACAACGCATCCTCTGTTGAGTGCCAGCGCCGATCTCTTCGTGATCGTCTACCTGCTCTTGACGGGTTCCGTCGCGATGGCTCTGGCGGGCCTCGACACCGGCACCGCCTTCGGGGGGATGGGATCCAGCCGGGCCATCACCATTGGGGCGCTCGCTGAGCCCGCGCTCTTGGTCGCGGTCATCGCGCTGTCCATTCAAGCTCGCACGTCAAATCTGCCCGCGATCGTCGCTGACACCATCACCCATCCGGTGTGGTCCTCGACGCCGACGAGACTCCTGGCTCTCGTGGCACTCGTGATCGTGGTCATCGCCGAGACCGGACGTCTACCGGTCGACAACCCAAATACCCACCTCGAACTCACGATGATCCATGAGGCCATGACCCTCGAGTACGCCGGATCCGACTTGGGACTCGTCACGCTCGGCGCCGCCATGCGACTCGGTCTGCTCTTTGCCCTGCTCATGAACCTCTTCGTACCTTGGGGCGTAGCGACCGGTCACACGATGTTGGCGTTGCCCGCCGCGGTCATGTTCTTAACGCTGAAGGCGTCGCTTCTCGCCGTCGTCGTCTCGCTCATCGAGGTGCACAGCGCCAAGCTGCGCCTCTTTCGAATACCCGAGCTTCTCGCGGGCGGCTTCGTGCTCGCGGTACTCGCCGTCATCACCCAACTGGTCGCACGATGAGCGCGTCGTTCTACGTCGGAGCGCTCGAGCTCACGACGGGCGCGGTGCTCGTGTGCGCGGTGATGACCCTCTGGCGGCGCCAAGTTCGAACGATCGTCACCATGCTGCGCCTCCAAGGAGTATCGCTCGCTCTGGTCGCGGGGGTGCTGGCCTGGCACGAACACGATCTCGGACTGGCGATCACGGCAGCGCTCGTCCTTGGGGTGAAGGGGGCACTCGTGCCTTGGCTACTACGTCGGGTGATCCGTCTCGATCCGAGAAGCCGCGAGACCGCGCCACTCATCAACGTGCCGGCCTCACTCGTCTCCGCCGCTTTCCTCATCGTCGTCTCGTACGTCGTTTGTTCCAAGCTCACCGCCCTGGCCCCTTCCGCCGCGTCGCGTCTAGTGCCCATTGGCGTCGCGACCGTGCTGGTCGGCTATTTCATGCTGGTGACGAGGCGCCGGTCCGTCTCGCAGATAGTCGGACTCTTGCTGGTCGACAACGGCATCGCCCTCGTCACGTTCCTCCTGACGGCTGGCGTGCCGTTGATCGTGGAGCTCGGCTCGACCCTCGACGTCCTGCTCGTGGTCGTCGTTCTTCAGGTGCTCGTCGTCAACGCGGGCGCCCGTCATGGGTCATTCGACCTAGACGAGATGAGAGAGCTCCACGACTGATGCTGAGTCTTTTCGCACTCGTCATTCCTCTCGTGATGGGGGTCATCGCGCTCGTCGTCCCCTGGCGCCGATGGATCGGGTGGGGCAGTGCCGTCTCGTCGGCGGGCGTGCTGGGAGTAGGGATCGCTCTTTGTGTCACGACGTCGTCGCACGGTCCGGTTTCGTCGCTGCACGGGGCGCTGCGTGCGGACGCGCTCAGCTCGTTCATGGTCGTCGTCATCGGCACGGTCGCGCTCCTCGCGACGCTGCAGACTCCCCGGGTGATGACCCAAGAGCTAGAAGAGGGCACGACGACACGACGCCACGCGGGCAACTACGTCGTCTTGATGCAGGCCTTCATCACGTGCATGCTCACCGCGGTACTCGCGGCGAACCTCGGAGTGCTGTGGGTTGCGGTCGAAGCGACGACCATCGCCACTACTTTTCTCGTGAGTCACTATCGAACGAAGAAGGCCGTCGAGGCGTCCTGGAAGTACGTGATCCTCTGTTCGGTGGGTATCGCACTGGCGTTCTTTGGCACCGTGTTGGTGTACTACGCCGCCCTGCACTCGGGCGTGGGCAAGATCGGCGCCGCGTCACTCAACTGGACCTCGCTCATGGCCATCGCGCCGCACCTCAACCACGGGGTCATGCGCCTCGCCGTCACCTTGCTGGTCCTGGGTTACGGCACCAAGGTGGGACTGGCCCCGACGCACAGTTGGCTCGCCGACGCGCACAGTCAGGCACCCGCGCCGGTGTCGGCCCTCATGTCGGGGGTGCTCTTGACCGTGGCGTTCTACGCCCTCCTGCGTTTCAAGGCCATCGCGGACGCGGCACTCGGTCCGGCGTATCCGCGTGCGCTGTTCATCATCGTCGGACTGCTGTCACTCCTGGTGGCCGCGGTCCTCCTCATCGCTCAACGCGACTACAAGCGAATGCTCGCGTACTCGAGCGTCGAGCACATGGGACTCTTGGCGCTCGGGGCCGCGGCCGGAAGTTCGCTCGCCATCGCCGCGGTTCTCTTGCACATGCTCGGACACGGTCTCACCAAGTCGACTCTCTTCATCTCGTCGGGTGAGATCGCCCACGCGGAAGGTACGACCGAGATCGCCAAGGTCAAGGCGCTCTTGGCGCGGCGCCCCGTGCTCGGAGGTATCTTCGGCTGCGCACTCCTGGCACTGCTCGGCCTTCCTCCCTTCAGTCTGTTCATCAGTGAGTTCACGATGGCCCGAGCTGAAGTCAACGTTGGACTGTGGTGGGTCGTCGCGATCTCACTGGTCTGTTTGTCAGTGATCTTCGTCTCGATGACGAACCACGCGCGGCATCTGCTGTTGGGCGCGGGGTCGGCGCCCGCCGTGTCGCTGCGAGCTCGCTCGGTCGCGGTCCCGCTCGTCTCGGCTCTCGTGGCGAGCGCGTTCATTGGGGTCTCGGCGTGGCCCCTTCTGTCACTCCTGCAAGCGGCTGCTCACGTGGTGGCGCCGTGAGCGGGCAGCGTCGAACGTTGGACATCCCCACGTCCGAGCTGTACGAACGCGCGAGGCAACTGCTCGAGAGCGATTTCCGTCTCGCGTTGGTCGCGGCTCATGACGACCGGGAGTCGCTGCGCGTCGTCTACGTCTTTACGAGCGGTCCACCGGACCAACGCGTCGAACTCACGGTCCGACTCGACCCGAGCGACCCCCGCGTTCCCTCGCTCAGCGCCCTCTCCTTCCCCGCGAGCCGCTTCGAGCGACAGCTGCGCGACTCCTTCGGCGTCATCCCCGAAGGACACTCCTTTCTACGTCCTTTGGTACGACACTCCCACTGGCCCGACGACTGGTATCCGATGCGCCTCGACGCGGGACCGACGCCCACCATGTCGCACGACGGCGTGCCGTACCCCTTCATCGAGGTCCAAGGCGCCGGGGTCTACGAGATTCCCGTTGGTCCCGTGCACGCCGGGCTCATCGAGCCAGGTCACTTTCGATTCTCGGTCGTGGGCGAGACGATCCTCAAGATGACCGCTCGACTTTGGTTCGTGCACCGTGGCGTCGAGCGGATGTTTCAAGGCGTGGAGGTTCGTGACGGCCTTCAGATCGCCGAGCGCGTCTCGGGCGACACGGCCGTGGGCCACGGTCTCGCCTACTGCATCGCCGTCGAAGAGGCGCACGACGTCGACGTACCACAGGACGCTCGGGTGATTCGGTGCGTGCTCTTGGAATTGGAACGGATCTATAACCACGTGAGCGACGTGGGAGCGCTGTGCGGCGACGTGAGCTTTGGCGTGGCGCACGCGCGGGCCATGTCGATTCGAGAGCGACTACTACGTCTCAATGAGTCCGTCACGGGCCATCGCCTCCTGCGCGGAGCGATCTTTCCCGGACTCACCTCGATCCAGCGACTGCCGACCGCCCAAGAACTCGACGACCTTTCGGACGCGGTGAGCGAGTTGATGGAGCTCATCTCCTCCAACAGCGTGGTCACGGACCGGTTCGAAGGGACGGCCGTCTTGCTGCCCGACGACGCGAAGGCGATTGGAGCCCTGGGCGTCGCCGCGCGAGCGTCGGGTCAGTCGGTTGACGCCCGCCACTCTCATCCCTACGTCGCGAGCGAGACATCATTTCGACTGATGACGCAACCACGAGGTGACGTTCTCGCGCGTTTCACGCAACGTTCCGACGAGCTGAGGAACTCAATCGAACTTGTGCGTGAACTCATCGGTCTCTCGCCTCGCCTCGAGAGCAGTGAAACCCTCTCGCGCCCCGGCGTCTCGTCGGGCCTGGGCATCGTCGAGGGATGGCGAGGATCCATCGTCCATCGAGTCGAGCTCGACGCGGCGGGCGTCGTGTCGAGATGCTCTATCGTCGACCCTTCCTTCTTCAATTGGCCCGCTCTCGCGACGTCGCTGACGGACACGATCGTGCCCGACTTTCCTCTGGTGAACAAGAGCTTCAACCTCTCGTACGCGGGCAACGACCTTTGAGCGTCGTCAAGCCTGGCGAATGGATGATGGCACCGCACCGCCCACCTTGGCGCCAGCGACGACGGCCGACACGACCCGTTTCGCGAAGTCCGGGGTCAAGGGGAGGTGGCCCTGTAGTAATCGGTGATAGGTCGGCCCGTAGAGCATGTCCATGAGTACGTCGACGTCGGAAGCTCGCGGTGTCTCGCCGCGGGCGATCGCTACTTCGCTCATCGTCGCGGTGTCGTTTCTCACACTCCTCAACGCCCTCTCGAACGCGGGAACGTTCTTTCTCCTGGCTACGCTCACCCTCGCGGCACTCGGGTACTTCCGGAAGATGGTGCCGGAGACCAAGGGTCTCAGTCTTGAGCAGATCGAGCGAGAACTCGACTAGGGCGTCGGTACAACGCGCGCGCGAGGGTGCGTCACGGTGCGAGCGTCGGCGCGAACGTGAACGGCGCTCTCCACGGCGCCAATCGCGTCGTCGAGCTCCCTAGGGCAGGGCGTAACCCGACGGTACGACGACGACCGGAGTCGCGGCGTGTTTCGTGACTTCGAGACTCGTGCTTCCAAGGAGGAATCCCGCGCGCTTTCCTTGGCCCCTCGAGCCAACGACCAGCAAGTCGGCTGCAATTGGGGGTCCAGCGGCGCGCAGGAGTACCGAGCACGCGTCCCCTTCATCGACGAACCAGTGAAGTCGGCCTTCGTCGAATTCGCACTCCTTCGCGATCGCGACCAGCGCGGGGGGCGTCTGGTCGCGTGAGAAGCGCGTTCCCAGATGTTCGAGGATCCCGGTCGCGTGCACCACCGTCACGCTGGCACTCGTTGGCGTCGCGAGACGCAGTGCCCAGCGAACAGCAGTGTCGGCGTCGGGCGACCCGTCATAGCCCACGACGATCGATTGCAACGGCGTCATAGTGTGGTCTCCTCATCGTCGATCGAACGGGCCATGTCTAGCGCGGCCACGCGATCGCGTTGGACCTTTGCGACGTGCTCGGTGTCGGTTCCTCCGTGGGAGAGACCATCAGCGTCGCGGCTACCTCCGAGGACCGCGCTGAGGGTCGAGCGGATGGAAGAACGAAGCGCGTCGAGGTCGTAGCCGCCTTCGAGAAACAAGGCGAGCCGACCAGGGCCTGGAGCAAAGCCCGCGACGCTTCGCGCCATTTCGGCGAAATCGCCACTCGTCAGTTGTAGATCGGCCAGCGGGTCGGCCCGATGGGCGTCGAAGCCCGCGGAGACCAAAACCCACGTGGGACGAAACGCGTCGATGACGGGCGCGGCGACTTCTTCGAGGCCTCGACGGACCACGTCACCGGTGGCGCCGGGCGGAAGGGGAATGTTCACGGTGCGATCGAGCGCGTGCGTCCCTCCGACCTCGCTCGCGCTGCCGCTGCCGGGAAAGAGCGGCCACTGATGGGTCGAGACGTAGAGAACGTCGGGTTCATCCCAGAAGATCTGCTGCGTGCCGTTGCCGTGGTGCACGTCCCAGTCGACGATCAGAACTCGTTCGCCGCGCGCGAGCAGCTCCGCGGCGGCGACGGCGACGTTGTTCAAGAGACAGAACCCCATTGCCCGATCCGCGAGCGCGTGATGTCCTGGCGGGCGCGCGGCGACGAAGCCCACGCCGTCGTTGCGACGCTGTAACTCTCGAATGACCGACAGTCCACCGCCGGCGGCGTGCCGAGCGATCGACCAGGAGTCGAAGGTGGCGTACGTGTCTTGATCGATGTCACCGCCTCCCTCGTAGCAGTAGGCCCCTAACTCGTCGAGGTAGCCGCCGTCGTGGACGCGAGCGAGCTCGCGGCGGGTAGCGGCGTAGGGGTCCACGACGACGAGGTCGCCTTCGAGATGCAGGTCGCGGACCGCCGCCCTGGCGGCGGTGACGCGATCGGGTCGTTCCGGGTGACCGGGGTCGGCGTGGCCCGCGTCGTCGTACGCTCCGTTGACCACGAGGACCATGCGCTAGGTCGTTCCGTCACGGTGTTCGCTGCGCGACGTCGCGCTGGCGAGGTTTGGCTCAATCGAAAAGTTGATGCTGATCTCCCCGCACGAGATTGACGTCGTCACCGGGAAGCCGGAGTGTCGAAAGATCGACATCATGTCGCGATTCTCGACGAGCGTTTCTGCCGTGAACGTCGCGATGCCTCTTTTCCAGGCAGCCTCGGCGAGGTGTTCGAGCAGTCGATGTCCGAGACCTAGGTGCTGGTAGTTGTCGAGAACGACGAACGCCACCTCTGCCGTCGTTGACCGCGGATAACGGTCGTAACGCCCTACCGCGATGAGATCGTCACCGTCTTCTATGACGAGGGCGAGCCGATCGACGTAGTCGACGATGGTGAGGTGGCGGACCTCCTGCGGTGTCAGTTCAGCGTGAAGTGAGAAGTATCGACGATAGATGGAGTCGAACGAAAGGCGACCATGGAAAGTGACGAGTTTGTCGACGTCACTTTGGCGGATGGGGCGCAAGCGTAGTGTCGGGCCGGTGCGAACGACAATGTCGGCTTCTAACTCATCAGGGTAACGCCACGCGACGAAGTGCCCGAGCGCCGACGCGGGGGGTCCGTCGACGTGACACGACGAATCGGTTCTCTCACTCACGGTGCGTCCGTCACCGTCACGTCCGTTGCCACGCGCGCCACCACGCGAGAATGAAGCATCACGGGGACTCCCTCGCTCGTGTGGTGATCGCCGCGCCACTCTTCGTCGGGTCGATGATTCGATGGCGTGAACCACATGGCTCCATCTTGCTCCCACTAGTTCGTAACCACTAGGGGCGAAGGTCATTTTCTCACGACCGCCTTGAAAGTCACGACCACGCACGGAAGCGCGCGTTGTGAGGGAACTGAATACCGATTGAAGGTGCGAGTCTCTGACACCGTACCTGCGGCGCGATAGCGGACCCGTGAGACCCCTGGTTCGAACGTCTGGCGTGCACTAAGTTCAGGGTGCTCGGAAGGTGACGCGTCATGAGGCGTCGGTTCCGTTCAAGGAGGAATATGGCAGATTCAGGGAGTAGTTCAGAGGAAAAGTTCCCCGTCGAAGGATCGGAAGTCATGGGTGAAGGCGACCGGATGGACACCGACGACGTGGGTGGCGCGGACCGCGTTGACAGCGAGGACGTGGGCGGCGAGGACCGCGTTGACAGCGAGGACGTGGGCGGAGTTGACCGCGTTGATAGCGACGACATGGGCGGAGCTGACACGACTGACCCAGACATCATGGGGAGTCAAAACTAAGCATTCAAGGACGTCGATGATCTTCGAGGCCCGTTCGAAGTTGGCGAAAGCTGGCTCTACCTGCTCGTCGTCGGTGGTCGTGGACGTGGGAATTCGTTGACCTGCCCATCGGTCACGCCAGTGAGCACGGTGTTGACTACGACGCCCGCCCCGTCGTAGTCCGACGGAGCGCCTAACTCCTAACCGTCGTTCGGTCGCTACGCCGCGACGTGTTGACGTCACGTGACGTGTCGCCAAGTGGCCCCTCGCGGTCCCTTCGTCGTCGGCCCCCGTGGGGAATCGCCCACGTTGAAAGCTGGGGCAATGGCCACCGTTAATCCTGGAGTGTCGTTCAATTCAATGAGGCCCGACCGAGATCGAAGGGACGTGGTGGCGCCGTACTAGCGCGAACGACGGGTATTGCTGAAGATCCAATTCCCCTCTTCGCTCAAGATTCGCACCTCGGCGACCGCCTAAGTGGGGAACGGATGCACGCTCAGAGGCGGCGAAACCTGCCTTGGCGCATGACCAGCTTCGTCGCCCGTTCGAACTGCCCTGTCACATTCTTGATGTCAAGAGTCGTCTCCAGCCTGCTTGGCCCGGAAAATCGAAAATAACGAATGAACCATAGAAAGTCACTTCAGACGGCCACCTGCTCGGTGATTTGCGGTGAGCTCTACGCCGAAGCAACAATCTGCCGCGCGAAGAAGTTTCCGTGGCAAATCAGATCCCCGCAATTGGCGGCCGATTGACCACTCGTAATCGCTCGGAACTTTCGACGTCTTCCGAGGTGCGGCGTCGTCCAATCCTGCTGGTGACTTCTGCGATCTCGTCCATTGACGTTTCCGGCAGCACCGGACTCTCCCTCGTGGTTGCGTACACGGTTGCTTGCGTTGAGCGTCGTGAGGGGCGTGCACGTTTCGAGCACCTCATTTGCAACATTCCGTGAGAAAATTCTTCGTTGCTTGGGCTCCTCTTAGGGGCTTATTAGGTGCGTTACCTAGAGTGCCGACGTGCCACGACAACCACCGTTCCCCACGCGTCGATCGGTGCTCCAGGCCATGGGCGTTTTCGCGACCGGATTGGTTGTCGCGAACGTGGCCGGCGCCTCAGTCAAGCGACACGTCGCTTCTTCGGAGCACGCCAGTTGGGTGAACCTCGAGAACCAAAGGGCGGGTGACGGCACCTGGATGAGCGGTCCCGCCGCGCCTGCGGGCACGATGGAGGGTTACGCGAGCGCGACGAGCGTGAACGTCGGTGAAACGTTGTCGGTCTTCGTTAGTGCCGTCTCGCCCACGTACTCGGCCAAGGTCTATCGAATGGGCTTCTATCAGGGCCTGGGAGCGCGACTCATTGAGACCGTCGTGAAACTTAAGGGCGCCGTGCGTACGACGCCTTCCCCCGACCAGTACGGGACTGTCGACTGCAACTGGCCCGTCTCCTTTCGCGTCACCATCGGCCCGAATTACCCGCCCGGCCAGTACCTGATTCGCCTGGAGGCGGCCTCGGGCGAGTACTCCTTCGTGCCCTTTCTCGTTCGCGACGACTCGTCCACCTCGACCTTCGTGTACATGAGTTCGGTGACCACCTGGCAGGCGTACAACAACTGGGGCGGCTTCAGTCTCTACGAGGGAGCCGACCAGTTAGGAACGGGGAACCTCAACAACACGGTCCGCGCCGTGCGCGTTTCGTTCAACCGGCCCTACGATCGTAACTTCGCCAACGGCGCCGCCGACTTCATCGGCAACGAGTTCCCGCTGCTCTTTCTCGCTGAGAAAATGTCACTCGACCTCACGTACTTCACGGATGTCGACCTGCACGAGCGAGGGCAACTGCTGAAGAACCACCGTGCGCTTCTCTCACTCGGTCATGACGAGTACTACTCGCCGGCGATGCGCGCGGCCGTCACGAACGCGCTCGACGCAGGTGTCAACGTTGCCTTCTTCGGCGCGAACTTCTGCTACCGCAAGATTCGTTTTGAGCCTTCCGTCAACGGCCTCAACCGACTCATGGTCAACTATCGCTCGACCGCCGACCCGATCAACGCCGTCGATCCTTCGCTCACCACGGTCAACTGGTCCCAGCCACCGTCGAACATGCCCGAGAGCACCTTCAGCGGCACGCTCTACGGCGGCGTCAACGGTACCGGCTCACTGGTCGTCGAAGACGCGTCGTCGTGGCTGTGGCGTGGCACCGGCCTCGCGAACGGAAGCGTGTTGGCGGGAGCGCTCGGCGCGGAGTTCAATCGTTACGATCCCTACAGCGCTAACCCCCCCAACGTACAGATCCTCGGGCACTCGGCGGTCGTCGACGGCACGAGCGACGTCACGTACGTCGCCGAACCGGGCAGGGGCGGGGTCTTCTGCTCGGGTACCGGCCAGTGGATCTTCCACCTGTCGAACTCGCCCTTGTTGGGCAATAGGTGGATTCCCGGCCCGCTGGCCGGGGTTACCGGACCACTCACCATCGCGACCGAGAATATTCTCGACCTCTTCGCCAAGGGACCGGCGGGCACGACGGCGCCGTCCGTCGACAACACGTCCAGCTTCTACTAGCGTCTCGTCGAGCTAGGTGTCCAGTCGCGCGTCGCTCGGCGCCTTTCCCCCGAGGTGTCTCGATCTCGTGAGGGCGAGGACTGGACGTGCGAGAGACCTGGTCCTCGCCGTGCGTCTCGCCACTGGTCGAGTTCTTGACTTGACCGGTAGCACTTCACTCAGTGACCTTTAGGTGAATCGAAAGGTTCGCGGAGGATTGACCTACGTCCACTCGGTAGAGACCGGGTGCGATTGTGAACGAACTGTGGTGGAATATCTCGAATCCCGACGAAGGGATGACCATCACGATCTGCTTCGAGGCCGATGGATTGAGGTCAACGCGTTGAAAGCTCCGTAACTGTTCGGGGGGCTCGCCGGTTGAAGTGGGATACGCGACGTACGCCTGTACGACGTCGGCTCCGGCTCGTGATCCGATGTTGGTGACGGTCAGACGAATGGTCACACCGGACGGTGTCTTGTTCAGTGTGGCCCCGGACAACGTGAATTTGGTGTAACTCTCCCCGTAACCGAAACTGAAGAGCGGCGCGACGTGGTTCGCTTGATACCACCGGTAACCGACGTCAAGAGGGGTGCCGAAGTTGACGACCGCGTTGACCCCAGGGAACGAGAGGTCACTGGTGGCGGGCATCGCGGAGGTGCTGATCGGGAAGGTCAACGGAAGCCGTCCCGATGGATTGGCAGCGCCGGTGAGGATGCTCGCGATGGCCGCGCCGTCCTCTTGGCCGGGGTACCACGCTTCAAGGACTGCCGCGACCTTCGTGATCCAGGGCATGACGATAGCGCCTCCGGTGTTGAGGACCACGATCGTGTGAGGATTGGCCGCCGCCACCGCGGAGATCAAGGCGTTGGCGTCTCCGGGCAGATTCAGGTTGGGAATGTCCACACCCTCGGAGTCGAAGTTCCCGACGAAGACGATCGCCACCTTCGCGTGTCGTGCCGCCTGGACGGCTTCGTTGATGAGGGGCGTGACGTCGAGGAGGCTGAGCTTGGGCGCCGAGTGGTTCTTGATCTGGAACCACTGGGCGGAGAACGTGTACTTGTGACCAGCGACGAAGTGAGCGGTCGCGCTCAAGTCGCCGGGAGCGTGCAGGCCGGCCGAGGAGATGAACGCCTTCTTGTCGAGGTAGAGCCAGGTGTCGCCGTACTGCTGGAACGTGATCTCGAAGGTACCGGTCGTGCGGGCCCTGATGACCAAGCTCCACTTGTCCCAGCCGTGGCCGGTACCCGGTTCGGTCGCGGTGGCGATGGCCGGGGTCACGCTCGGGTCCTTCTCGAGAGCGATGTCGGCCTTGCCCGCTTCGCCGATGGGGGCGAGAGGCTTCACTAACTTGAGCGGCGTTCCTCGCACGATGTCGACGTCGCTCAACTGGTCGAGATCAAGTGTCGGCGGTCCACCGGGTTTGTAGGTGACCTTCGTCGTGCTCGCGACGCTGGCGCGAAGAGCGCTGAGCGGCGTGATGACGTACGGGGCGAGCACCTTCGAGCTCCCGCCACCAGAAACTTGCGGGGTCTGCCCGGCGTCAGTCCCGATGACGGCGATTGATGCAGTGTTGGGGTTGAGCGGAAGGATCGATCCTTGGTTCTTCAAGAGGACAATGCTCTGCGTGGCCGCGACGAGGGCGGTCTTGACGTGGGCGGGCGTGCTCGCGAACGCGCTCAGTGATCCCCGCAGCGGGTGCGCGATGAGCCCGGCGCGGAACATCGGGACGAGAACGGACCGCACCGCCTGGTTCAACTGTCTCGCGGTGACCGAGCCTCTCCTCACCAGTCGCTCGAGCGTCGTCGCGGACCCCGGCTTCATGAGCGACAACCCCGCACGAAACGCCTGGGCCATGTTGGGTACGGCGCCGAGATCGGATCGCACGAATCCGGTGAAGCCCCAGGACTTGAGGGTCGCGAACATCGCGGGGTCGGAACACGTGTTGACGCCGTTCAGTTCCCCGTAGGAGCACATGAGTGACGCCACGTGCGCTTGCTGCACCACCGCCTTGAACGGGGCGTTGTAGAGCTCGGCGAGCGCTCGCGCCGAAACGATCTGGTCGAGGCGAAGCCGAGCGGTCTCCTGGGTGTACGCCGAGAAGTGCTTGGCGTTGGCGAGTTCCCCGGTCGACTGGATGCCGTTGACGTCCGCGACGCCGAGGACGCTCGTGAGGTAGGGGTCTTCGCCGTAGGTCTCGAAGATGCGCCCGCTTTGGGGCACGCGCGCCAGGTTGAGTTCCGGGCCCTGCACGACGGCAATGCCTTTGGCGCGAGCTTCGACGGCCTGCGCCGCGCCGATGGCCCTCGCCATCGAGGGATCGAAACCCGCGGCTATGCCGATGGCGGCGGGGAACTGCGTGACGCCCGTGAGACCGTTGGCAACGCCATTTGGACCGTCGGTCAACGTGATCGGCGGGATGCACAGCGACGGGACGCCGACGTTACTGTTCTCCAGCGGCGGATACGTCGCCAGTATCACGAAGTTTGCCTTTTGGGTCAGTGTCATCTTGGCGACCACCTCGTTGGCCAATGTCGTCGCACTCGCCGAGTGCCGTAGTGACTGCGCAATCCAGGGACAGTGGCTCGTCGTCGCGGAGGCTTCGACGAAAGCATTCGTTCGGGTGCTGCTCGCTGCGCTCGCTTGGACCGACATCACCGTCATAGCCAGCAAAACTGCAAACGCCAGTGGCGCGACAACCGACGACGTGAAGGCACGGTGACCGGGTAGTCGTCTCTTCACCCCGACGTCCCCCTCGAGGTATCGAGGCGGACCCTCGTCAAGAACTGGGGCATCATCTACTTTCGTCGGGAATTCTGTCCCAGCCTATTAGGACGGAACTCTGCGAAAAAGTGACCTAGGTCACATTGTCCACGTCGCCAAGACGAGTTTCTCGCGCGACGAAGTCTCGAGCGCTGAAGGGTGGGTCGCGAGAAGCCGAAGCTTTCTTGGTAGCCCGTGCGAGCGGACGCGGCTCGAGGGGAGTCGGCGTCAACGGGCGCCATCGCGTTGAGATCACGGTCGGAAGTGTCCGCGCGGCGTTGAAGGATTGGTTCGGTTAGAGATTGTAGGTGCCACTCGCGTGGAAGACTGACCACGTGTTGAAGGTTCGTACTGTCCTCTTGGATCACCGCGAGTCGCCGTGTCGCTTCAAGGAAGAATGTCGAGGCGCGCGTGGTGCGTAGGTCGATCGTGGTCGTTGTCACCGGTGCTGTGTGTGCGCTCTTACTCGCCGCCTGCGGCTCATCGAAGGCGCCAACGTCAACGACCACGACCGCGAAGAAGGTCGCCATCGTTGATTGTCCCCTCACCGGTACTCCCGCGCCGGGCAACGTGGTGCCCCGGCGCGCGCCGATCGCGATGAAGGTTGACAACTACTCGCTCGGACCCGCGCCGGCCGAGGCCAGGCCCCAGAGTGGCCTCGACTACGCGGACATTATCTTCGAAGAGCAAGTCGAGGGCGCCATCACCCGATACGCCGCCGTCTATCAGTGTCACAACGCACCGGGACTCGTCGGTCCAATTCGCTCCGCGCGTTGGACGGACATCCAGATGCTCTCGGAGTTGGGCCATCCGATACTCGTCCACGTGGGCGGAATTCTCCCCGTCTTGGCGCTCATCAACAGTTCCGCCCTGGTCAACCTCGACTTGGGCATGAACGGGAGCCTGGAATCGAATCCGGTTGGACGCTACGCGCCCTACGACACCTACACCTCGACCCAGGCCGTCTGGGCGCACGAGAAGCAGCTCACGACGTCACCTTCACCTCTCTTCACCTATTCGACGAAGGTCCCGAACGGACCAACGGTCAACCAGGTTCACTTGGACTGGTCAGGCACCTCGGACATCTATTGGCGCTGGGACGTCGCAACCGGAACCTGGCTTCGCTTCTACAACGTGGGATCCCCGTCCCTTCCCTCGATCAAACCCGACATCCTCAGCGACGGTGCCCAGAACCAGGCCCAGAACGTCATTGTCCAGGACGTCAACATCACCTACGGTCCTTGGGTGGAGAACAGTGGGGGCGGCCTCGAAGCCGAGTCCCACATCATTGGCAACTCGGGCAAGGCGTACGTCTTTCGCAACGGCACGATGATCACGGGAACGTGGGTCTCGAGCTCGGCGAGCTCTCCTACGAAATACCTCGACAGCGCGGGCAAAGTGATTGCACTGGAACCCGGAAGAACATGGGTCGAGATCTATCCCGCGGGCGCTTCCCAAGTGGTCACGCCGCAGGTGGCGACTACATCAACGACGACGACGGCGGCGGGCTAGGGCGCGGGCGAGTCCGCAACTTCGTTTGCCTCGCTCGTTTCGTTCGTTGCCAGTCTCACGCCACGCTCGAAGCACCAAAGCAGCCGCCCCGCCTCGCACTCCATTCGAAGTGTGAGGCGGGGCGGTTCGTGAGCGAATGCTCGTCCTGGTGTGACTACGCCGAGATGCTGGTCGCCTTGAGAACGGAGGTTGACTTACCAACGTACTTGCCCGTCACCTTCACCGCTGTTCCCTTGACGAGAGAGGTCGCCGTGCCCTTCGTGAACTTCGTCGTTGACGAGTAGATGACGCGATACGACTTCGTCCCCACCTTGAACCAGAACGTGCTCTTCGCCGCCTGGGCTTTGGCAATCGTTCCCGACAACGTCACTGGCGCCTTCGCGGTGGCGGCGGCGCTCGCGGGCATGGTCGCGACAACTGCTCCGATGCCCAAGGTGCTCACGGCGAGCATCGATGGGACAACTACCTTCGTGAATATCTTCTTCATGTTCATTATCTCCTTGTCAGTGTTGGCAATCTTCGAGTTCTTCGATTCGACTTTCGACTTCGAATGAACTCACGATTTGAAGATAACGACGACGCCCTATCGCGTGAAGGCGTCTACGGTAAAGAAACGAACAAGAAATCTTCGAGCGCGGATTATTGACGCGTTCTCTTAAGCGCTTCGTAGTTGGCTCTTATGTTCGTCGATCGTGACGGCGCCAGTCCACTCGGCGACGCGACGATTCGCACCGGTCTACGCTCGGCCAAAGACGATGGTCGCGTCGATTCCGCCCTCCGTTGCGTCACGCAACTCGAACGATCCGCCCGAGAGTCGGATCAGTTGAACGACGATGGAGAGTCCGAGTCCCGACCCTTCGTCACTGCTCGTTCGCCCTCGCCAGAATCGGCGAAGTGCCAATTCTCGTTCGCGGGGCTCGAGTCCAGAGCCGCTGTCGGTGACGTGCACTTCGACGTCGTCGGGCGTCTGAATCGCCGACACCCGAACTCGTCCACCAGGCGGCGTGGCGTCGAACGCGTTCGACAGGAGATTGTCGAGAACCTGCTCCATGACGCCCTCAATTGCGGCGACTTCGAGGGCCGAGTCGACGTTCGCGGTGAGTTCCAGCTGGCGCTCGTCGGCGAACGGCTTCCAGTATTCAACGCGCTCCAGGACCACCCGATGAAGGTTGACGGGGATGAGGATTGGACTACGCGACTCGTTCCTGGCGAGCGCGAGCAGCGAATCGACGAGCCTGTTCAGGCGACCGACTTCCGCGAGTACGGCGGCGAGGTCCTCGGAGGCGTCGCCGCCGGTGCTGTGCTGAAGATTCTCCAGGTGCAACTGAAGGGCGGTCAGCGGTGTTCGAAGCTGATGTGACGCATCCTCCACAAAGGATCGCTGGGCTTCGAGAAGCGTGATCAGACGCGCGGCGGTAGCGTTGATGGATTCCGCGAGCCGGCGAAGCTCAACGGGACCAGCGGTCACTGGCGCGCGCACGTCCAGTTGCCCACTCCCGATTGCCTCGACCGCTTTGCCAATACGCTTGAGTGGTCGCGCCAAGGAGTCGGACACGACGAGGCCGAACAGGCACGCCGCGATGAGAATCAAAAGGCCGTAGAGGCCGAGGTTCCTCCAGTCGCTGTGAATGGTCTTCGCGACGACCTTCACGGGATAGGTCACGGTCAGCACGACGTGGTTGATCGACCCGCTCGCGTTCGTCGCGTGCGGAAGCTTCATCGAAACGTAGTACTGCGAACCTCCGAGGGCCGTGCTGGACGTCACTCCGTAGATTTCGGTGCGCCCCACGGTCTTTACGACCTTGAGGAGCGTCGCGTCCTTCGATTGTGCCTTCTTGGTGGCGATCAACACTCCCGCCTTGTCGGTCACGAGGATCTGACGTTTGGTCGAAAAGGCGTAGGAGCGAGCCAGATCGACGGCCTGCTTCACTCGGTTGTGCTTTAGGTCATTGACGAGGAAAGTCGAGAAAGCCGTCGCGTCGTGCTTCAACGCGGTCAAGGTGTTGGCGTTCTCGTGGCTTTCGAGAGTAAACCCGATAGGAACGAGAAGTATCGACGTCGCGAGGATCGAGAAAAGTATGAATCCCAGAAGGAGGCGATTTCTCATTGGCCCTCAGCGATTCGGAATCCGACGCCGCGTAATGTTTCGATGACGTCGTTCGATCCCAACTTCTTTCGTAACGACGCCACGTGGACATCCATCATCTTGGTGGATCCGAACCAGTGCGGCCCCCAGACGCCGTCGAGCAACTCCTGGCGCGTGATGACGGCGCCGGGGTCGCGAGCGAGAAACTCCAGAATGCTGTACTCCTTTGGCGTGCACTGGATTTCAAGGCCGTCGATGCGCACGGATCTAGTCCTGCGGTCAAGCTCGATTCCGTCGATCCTTTGCACCGGGGCAGCGAGCTGATCCTTGGATCCAATGCGACGCATCACCGCGTTCATCCTCGCGATGAGTTCACCAAGCCCGAATGGTTTGACGACGTAGTCGTCAGCTCCGAGATCAAGGCCCGCGATCCGATCCTCTTCCGCTCCGCGAGCGGTGACCATGATGATCGGCGCGGACGTGACCGCGCGCAGATTGTTGAAGAGTTCGATCCCGTCTCGATCGGGCAAACCCAAGTCGAGCAGGATGAAGTCGGCCGGCAACGAATTCAACGCCTGGGCTGCGGAATCGGCGCGCACCGGATCGAAGCCTTTTCGTTGCAGCCCTTTTACGAGACCAGCGGCAATCGCATCATCGTCTTCCACCACTAGAACGCGCATACCACAGTATGTTCCAATTAACCCGCGACCGGAACGTAACCCTGACGATCAACACCTCGAAACGAGATGCCCTCCCGATGGGAAAGTGTCGGAGCAACGTGGGCGAAGGAGTCTCGAAAGTCGGGGGACGACGAGGGGCTTTGAACGAGGAACTGGCTCTACGACTGCTTCTTGCCAAAGGGCCATACGTAGGCCGAGGTCGTCGACATCGATGAGGGCGAAGTCGCAAAGGCCTCCACGAGCCACGACTCTCGAAACTTTGGCGACCCCATATATCGAGGTGGTTGCATGACCACGGTGCGCGTGGACCGAGGTGGGATACGCAGCGTGTTCCCGCCCGCGAGCGACCAGAATCCCGTCGGGTGATTGGCGCCCACGACGATCATCACGTGGGGCGTCACCGTCGCGTTCGTGTTGTTCGTGAAGGTCAACGTCATCTGATCGATGTAGAGGTTGTAGTGCGAAGAACCGTAGTGATCCACTTGGATGGTGAGCGCTGGATCCGAGAGCCCCAGTACGCAACACACGATGACGAGGCCAGCGGGTACGAAGACGAACGCGCGCTTCAATTTTATGTGCTCGGTTTCGACCGCTATCGCGGGCGTTCCCTTCGTCGTCAGCACCATGACGAAGGCCGCGGGAATGAAGTCAACCAGGTAACTCGACAAGCTGCGGCTGGGCAAGTACAGGACGATCGGCACGGCGAACATCCACGCGCGCTTGAAGACTGGATACCAGCCAATGAATGCAGCGAGGAGCGAGACAAACGCCAGAAGTGCGGCGAGAAGCAAGTACAGCGGGTGCACCGAGTGAAAGAGTCCGTGCGTCACGGTGGAGACGAGACCCTGTCCGTCGGGCACGAGTGGCTGCGCTATCGGTAGCAAGACGCCGCGAAGCCACGCGGACGGCGACCAGATGAAGAACGGAAGGTTGAGGGCGACGAACGGCAGCGCCACGAGCCCGAGGTAGCGCAGGGTCGTACGCAATATCGGGGCGTCGTGGTTCCCGGCTTCCATGGCGATCCCCGCGATGAAGAACGGCACCGCGAACCAGGGTGTTTGCTTGATGGAACACGCAACTCCGAGCGCGACGGGGCCTAGCCAACGCGTCCACTTTGGACCGCTCTTCGTGACGAAGTCGTCCCAGCGCAGTGCGGCGAGCATCATGAAGGGCACGAAGAGGGCGTCAGTGCCACCATGAGCGGCCGTGTAGGTGAGTTCCGTCGCCAGAATCAACAGCGGCGCCACCCACTTGGCGTAGGCGGGGGAGACCGCAAACAAGATGACGCCGGCGACGAGCCACGCGATGAGATCCAGCCAGTCAGTTCCGAGGTGGTGGAGTCCGAGTAGTTGGAGCGGTGCCTGAAGGAGAAACGACCCAGCCGGATACGAGACCCTGTCGACGTGGCCCCCGTTCATCAAGTAGGTCCAATAGTTGTTGGCGTGCCTCAACAACAGGTGTGCCGGTGTCAGAATCACACTGTAAGGGTTGATCCCTCGTATCAGTAACTCGGTGGCGCGCTGGTTAAAAGCGGCGGCATCGGTGTTGAAGTAGTTTGAGGCCGCGATCACCGGGCCGTTCGCCACGAGCACGGTGCCGATCGCGGCGACGAGTGAAGTGCGTTCGAGCGCCACCTGACGGCTTGGAGGCACCGTCCACACCGCGACAATGCCGGCTACGCCGACGAGCGTCAGGAGTGGTCCGATCACGTTGAAGCCCGTCCACGACGCCCATGACCCGAAACTGTTCGTTCCCACTGACGCCATCGCGAACCAGACGAAGGTCCAGAGTGAACGACTGAGGACTGAGAGCCGGTCGAGTTCCACAGAACCATTGTTGTCCCATTGACCGTTCACGCGGTCACGCGTGACCCTTCAACGATTTTCTCAGAACGTCGGTTATGGCTGCCTTGACCGTGACGGCGCTGGCGCACTTTTGGGAGAAGGTGTCCGAAACGAGGGGCCTCCATCTCGATCAGATTGAACAAAACTAACTTAAGTGAGGATATTCGAACTTCCGTTCTTCTTGGACGTCAGGTTCGACACGCGTGAGGTGTTCACGTCGATCAGTCCAGACGTCGTGACAACCCGCGCGTCCTTCATCGAGCGCACGAGCATTCCTTGTTCGCCGCGAACAACGATTGGTTCACTATCGACGAAGGTTGCGGTGACAGATGAGGCGAACGTCCGAGTCCCCAACTTGTGACTTATGTCCCTAGCGCGGCGTACGAGGCGGGCGGCAGACTGCGAGTGAGTGGCGGTTGCCACGCCCGTGATTGGAGATGGCTATGACGGACCTTTTGGAGAAGGATTCGGCCTCTAAGGCCGACGCCGCGAAGAACGCGGACAACGTAAGCGTGTTTATCGCGCCGGGACGCGAGGGAAGTCTCGTCACGCTGAAGCCTCGGTACGAGAACTTCATTGGCGGCGAGTGGGTGGCTCCGGTGAAGGGCCAGTACATGAACGACGTGTCGCCCGTCAATGGCAAGGTCTTCTGCCAGGTCGCGCGTTCGACGAAGGAAGACGTCGAGTTAGCCCTGGATGCGGCGCACCGCGCCCGTGAAGCCTGGGGTGAGACGTCGCTCGCGGACCGCGCGAAGGTCTTGAACAGGATCGCCGACGTGCTCGAGGCGAATCTCACCATGCTCGCCGTCGCCGAGAGTTGGGAGAACGGCAAGCCGGTTCGTGAGACGCTGGCGGCGGACCTGCCCCTCGCGGTTGATCACTTCCGTTACTTCGCGGGTGCCACGCGTTCGCTCGAGGGTCGCACGACCGAGGTCGACAAGGACACGGTGGCCTTTCACTTCCACGAACCGCTTGGTGTCGTGGGCCAGATCATCCCGTTCAACTTTCCGCTGCTCATGGCGGCGTGGAAGATCGCCCCGGCGTTGGCGGCAGGAAACTGCACCGTCGTCAAGCCGGCGTCGCCCACGCCGTGGTCGATCCTCAAGTTCGCGGAACTTCTCGAGGGAATAGTGCCCGCCGGAGTCATCAATATCGTTACCGGCCCCGGGGCCGAGATCGGCAAGGCGCTCGCGACGAGTCCTCGTATCGCCAAGATCGGCTTCACCGGCGAGACGACGACCGGCCGGCTCATCATGCAGTACGCGGCCGAGAACCTGATCCCCTCGACCGTCGAGCTCGGCGGGAAGTCGCCGAACATCTTCTTCGCCGACGTGATGAACGCCGACGACGAATTCTTGGACAAGGCGATAGAGGGACTCGTGCTCTACGCCTTTAACAAGGGTGAAGTCTGCACCTGCCCCTCGAGGGCACTGATTCAAGAGTCGATCTACGACAAGTTCATGGAGCGTTGTCTCGCTCGCATCGAGAAGATCACGCAGGGCAATCCTTTGGACACGACGACCATGATCGGGCCCCAAGTCTCCACGCAACAACTGGAGAAGATCGAGTCCTACGTCGACATCGGAAAGCAAGAGGGTGCGCAGCTCCTCATTGGCGGCGAGACCGCGAAGGTGGGCGGAGAACTCGAGGGCGGCTACTACTTCCAGCCCACCGTGTTGAAGGGCGACAACAAGATGCGCGTCTTCCAAGAGGAGATCTTTGGACCCGTGCTCGCGGTGACGACCTTTAAGGACGAGGCCGAAGCGCTCGCGATCGCGAACGACACGCCCTACGGACTGGGGGCCGGCGTGTGGACGCGTGACGGCAACCTGGCCTATCGAATGGGACGCGGAATCCAAGCGGGGCGTGTGTGGACGAACTGTTACCACCTGTACCCCGCCGGCGCGGCGTTTGGCGGCTACAAGATCTCCGGGATCGGTCGTGAGAACCACCAGATGATGTTGGAGCACTACTCGCAGACGAAGAATCTCCTCGTGAGCTACAGCACCAAACCTCTGGGTTTCTTCTAGGGAGTCGCATGACGGGCCCTTCGCGTCAATGACGGTCGACACCACGGTTGGGGTGGATGACGTCGTTGCATTTCCGACGCGAGGGGCCCGCCATGTTGTTTCGCTGGGGCGAGAATGAAGCGTCGAGGAGCACTCCTCATCGGGCGCGTGGCGAAAGGCGCTTAATGCCCTTCAAGTCTCGAGGTCACGGCCACCGCGCCTCGCCGCGCTGGTCGCGCACCCACGCCGTCACTGGTCGTTCGCGGCGGACGAATCTCGACGTTCAGAACGTCGCCGTGCGCTCGCGCCAGGTTGACTTTGTCGTGCCCGTTCGTCTCGTCTACGCACCCCGGTACCGGAATCGTCCCCGCGCACCGACGGGGCTAGGGTCCCAGGTCACCGTTCTTCTGCGAACCGCGACGCCTCGGTCCAACGAATCTGGCGCGAAGCTCCGCGTTACTCGCCCTTGAGGTCGCGACGAGCGAAGATCACCGCGCCGACGCCCGTCGAGGTGAGGGCCAGTGCGATCATGATGGCGTTGGCGGTCCAGTCGACTGGCGTGGCGGGGGCTGCCGCCATCTGGTGGAACGCGGAGAGGTCCAGCACCCAGTGGTTCACCTTGACGACGCCGCCCACGATCTCGACGAGGAAGAACCACACGAAGAGCCCGTAGGTCACCACGCTCACGAGACGCGGCGCGAGCGCCAAGGTGAGAAGACCCACGCCGAAGATGAACAACGCGGGCACGGCGACGTTGACGCCCGCGTTGAGCATCGACGCGATGCCCACGCTCGCGTGGTCGAAGGTGGCGCCGAGCCACGTGGAGAGTCCTACGAGGAGACCTCCGAGCGCGAGAACGACGGTGCCGAGGGCTACTCGCTGCGCGAACCAGACGTCCCGGGCGAAGGGAAGAACGAGAAGGTTGTCGAGCTGGCCACCGGATTCCTCCTTACGTGTCGCGCTCACCTGACCCACGGCGACGAAAGCCAACGCGACCGCCATGATCAACAGGGCCACGCTCAGGTACGCCTCGGCCCCCGAGACCCCGAGGCGGGCGAAGACGCGTGCGAGCGAAGGTGAGCTGGTGATGATCTTGCCGCCCGACTTCGCGATGCCGCCGAGCAAGAGTCCGTACGCGGCGATCGACGCCGCCCAGGCGACGAGAGTGGACCTCGACAGGAAGACTGCCAGACCAAGGGGTCGCGTGGGTAGCGTCCGCACGCGTCGCACACTCGCGCGGTCCGAAAGTAGTCCCGCGCCCAGGTCGCGTCGACCCGCCACGTAGCTGGCGCCCACGGCGAGCGCGGCCGTGAAGACGGCGATGGGCACTAGCGCGAGCGGTCGTGGCGACGAGAGCGGTTGGAGCTCTTCGGTCCAACCGAGGGGCGAGGCCCAGCGAAGCCACCCGAAGTTCGTGCCCGAGTCGGCAACCATGCGTACGGCGTAGCTCGCCCCGAGGATCGCTGAGGCGTAGCCCGCGCCCTGACGTCGCGACGTCGCGAGTTGTCCACAGAACGCCCCGACCGCGAGGAACATCGCCGCGCCGCTCACCACCGCGAGTGAGAAGTAGAGGGCGGCGCCGGGATTGATGCCCACTTTGGTGGAGTGTCCGACGGCGAGAGTAATCAGCGACGTCGTGCAGAAGAGCGCGAGCAGACCCGCGCCGAGACCAACGAGTGCCTCGCGGGCGCCGTTTCGTCGCGTGGTCGCTCCGACGAGAAGGAGCTCCCACCTTCCCGCGTCTTCCTCACCGCGCGTGAGCTTGGTACTCGTGAGGATTCCCCAGACGGCACCGATAATCGCGAGAACGGTCAAGCACTTCCACGCCGTGTAGCCGGGCACCGTAGCGATCTGTCGAGCCGGACCCACGAGCGCGCTGATACCGACGTTGCTTCCGAACTCGCGCACCAGGATCTGTCGAGAGGCGACGGTCTTGTAGCTCGCCGCGTAGGCGAGCGCCTGGGTGGCGACGTAGAGACCGAAGACGAGCCCCCAACCGGCGCCCGATCGAACTGCTCTCCTGGTGACCACACGCGCCACCACTCTTCGTGCGTCGCCATCACGCCGTGGCGTCTCCGTCGTCGCGCTAGCGAGCGTCGTCGACACGGTCCGTCGCGGTCGAAGAACCGTAGTGCGACAAGAACAGCTCTTCGAGTGAGGGTTCACGACTTAAGAGCTCGTGGACGCCCGCGTCCGCGAGCACCTTGAGTAACGATTCGATCGAGCCGCGAACCTCGCAACGCAGCGTCGAGCCCTGTACGTCGACCATGGACACGCCAGGAACCTTGGAGACGTCGGGAACCGCGGCGTCAAAGATCGCCTCGACGGTCAACGCGGAGAGGTGGCGCATCTCGGCCATCGTGCCCATCTCGACGAGTACGCCCGCGCGAAGGATCCCGATTCGGTCGCACAGCGCCTCCACCTCGCTCAGGATGTGCGACGACAGCAACACGCTTTGGCCGCGTTCGCGTGCTTCGTTGACGCAGAGGCGAAAGGCCTGTTCCATCAGCGGGTCGAGCCCGCTCGTCGGTTCGTCGAGGATGAGGAGGTCGGCGCGGGTCATCAGCGCCGCGACGAGCAAGACCTTTTGTCGATTGCCCTTCGACAACGCACGCACGCGCTTCGTCACGTCCAGCTCGAATCGGGTCACCAGTTCGCTCTGGTAGGCGAGATCGACCGACCCGTGGACCCGACCGAGGAGTCGCAGCGTCTCGGCGACGCTGAGCGTCGGCCAGAGGTTGGCCTCTCCCGGGACGTAGGCGAGACGTCGATGGGCGGCGACGGTGTCGTGGCGAGTGTCCAACCCGAAGATCTCGGCTCGGCCACTCGAGGGAACGAGCAGGCCGAGGAGAAGTCGGATGAGGGTCGTCTTACCCGCGCCGTTCGGACCGAGACAGCCCACGACCTCACCCTCGCCGACGTGGAGGTTCAGTTCGCTCAGCGCGCGCGTGGTCGCGAAGTTCTTGCTGAGGGCGAAGGTCTCCAGCGCGGGTTTGGTCACCATGTTGTTGTACCAAGGTACGCCTGGGCGTCTCGTACCACGGTCGTGCCGGAAGTTCCGCCGAGGAGTCCGAGGGCGTCGTCGAGCGTGCCGATCGCGGCGCGCGTGCCCCTGGACTCGACGAAGCGACACGCCGCTTCCACCTTCGGTCCCATTGAACCGGCGCTGAAGCTCATCGCGCGCAACTCCTTCGCCGTCGCGAGTCGGATCACCTGCTGGTCGGACGTGCCGTAGTCGCGATAGACCCCGGGCACGTCGGTGAGGAGGAGCATGACGTCGGCCCTAAGGTCGTGCGCGATGAGAGCGGTCGCGAGGTCCTTGTCGATCACCCCTTCGACTCCGCTCAGGCGGCCGTCGGCGCCGCGCAGTACCGGTATCCCTCCGCCGCCGGCGCACACGACGATGACGCCTTCGCCGGCCAGACGTTGGATCATCGGAGACTCGATGATCGCGTGGGGCTCGGGCGAGGCGACCACGCGTCGCCAGCACGCGCCGTCACGGGCGATGGTCCAGTCACTCGTCGCCGCGAGACGTCGCGCTTCCGCCTCGTCGTAGCCGATCCCGACGAACTTGGTCGGGTGCTCGAACGAGGGATCGTCCTCACTCACGACCGTGCGGGTCACGAGCGCGACGGCCGGTCGATCGGGCAGGGCGTTCGAAAACGCCTCGAGCAGCCAGTAGCCGATCATGCCCTGGGTCTGGGCTCCGATCACGTCCAACGGATAGGGCTGGGCCAATTCGGGGTCGTTCGCGCTCTCGACGGCCAAGAGGCCTACCTGGGGACCGTTGCCGTGGGTGACGACGAGCTCGTGGTCGCGGGCCACGAGAGCCAGTTGCGCCACGGCGTCGTCGACGTGGTGCCGCTGAATGGCGGCGGCGGGCTTCTCACCCCTCTGGAGCAGGGCGTTGCCTCCGAGCGCGGCGACGACGCGCATCAGCGACCCCGTAGGGTCGCGACCATGATGGCCTTGATCGTGTGAAGGCGATTCTCGGCCTGGTCGAAGACGAGCGACGCCGGTGACTCGAAGACCTCGTCGGTGACCTCGAGTGCGTCCACGCCGTACTGGGCGAACAGCTGTTGACCGATCTCGGTGTCGGTGTTGTGCAGCGCGGGTAGACAGTGCAAGAACCGGACGTCGGGGTTGCGCGTTCGCTCGATCAGACGGGCGTTCACCTGATAGGGGAGCAACGTCTTAATTCGCTCGCCCCACTGGCCGGCGGCCTCGCCCATGGACAGCCAGACGTCGGTGTAGAGGAAGTCGGCCCCGGCGACCGCCGCCGTGACGTCGTCGGTCACGGTCACGCGAGCGCCGGACTTTCCGGCGAGGCCGCTCGCGATTCCTCGTACCTCGTCGCTCGGTTGCAGAGCACTCGGCGCGGCGACGCGTACGTCGAGTCCGAGCAGGGCGCCCACCACCAACGTCGAGTTGGCGGTGTTGTTGCGCGCGTCGCCCACGTAACACAGAACGACGTCCTCGAGCGGCTTCGTCGAGTGGTCGCGAATCGTCATCACGTCGGCGAGGAGTTGCGTCGGGTGCCACTGGTCGGTGAGTCCGTTCCACACGGGCACTCCCGCGTAGGCGCCGAGTTGTTCGACGTCGCCTTGCGTCGAGCCGCGATACTCGATACCGTCGAACAGGCGCCCAAGGACCCGTGCAGTGTCCGTGACGGACTCCTTGTGGCCGAGGTGCGACTCACTCGGACCGAGGTACGTGACGTGCGCGCCTTGGTCGTGGGCGCCGACTTCGAACGCCGAGCGCGTGCGCGTCGAGGACTTTTCGAAGATCAGCGCGATGTTCAGTCCTAAGAGGCGCTGAACCTCCGCGTGGGCTCGTTTCTCCTCGCGCAACGCCACCGCGAGGTCGAGTACGTCGAGGAACTCGTCTTTGGAGAGGTCCACGTCCTTCAGCAGGCTGCGACCTCGGAGGCCGCTCGTTGGGTCGTCATTCATCGTGCTAACTCCTGGTTCGACTCGGGTAGGTAGGCCCGCTCGCCAATGTCGCTCTCGTCGAGACCGCGGACCTGTTCGAGGGGACTCACCCTCAGTCCGGCGGTCTTCTCGGTCAACCACAGAATCGCGAACAATCCCGTGAGCACGACGCCGATCATGAGCGAGGCCCACACCGGCACGTAGCCCAAGGCGGGAGTGATCGCCGCGAGTCCCGCGATAGCGCCGGCGACGAGCGCGGGCGTGATGACCGCGAACTTCATTTGAAAAGCCATGAACAAGAGAGCGCGAACGTGCGGCGCGAACGCGTTAGGTGCGTCGCCGACGCCGCGCAGCATCACGTAGTGAAAGCCCGCGACGACGCCCCCGTGGTCAGGTCCGAAGGCCAGCGAGTTCCCGACCATCACCCACAGCACACTGACCACGCCGATCGCCACGTAGGACTGGACCATCGATGAGATCACGTTCTTTCGGCCGACGACGCCCCCGTAGACGAGGGCCAGTCCGGGCATCATGATGAAGACCAGAGCGCTCGCGACGAGCATCCAGGCAGTGTCGGAGGTGTTGATCACGTCAGCCGACCGTCCGTGGAGAGTGCGCAACGTCGCGCGTGAGAGTCGTGACGCACGGTGACGTCCCTCTACGCCGGTTCGCGCACGAGAGGACAGGTCATACAACGCGGACCGCCGCGACCTCGCCCGAGTTCACCGCCCGCCACGGTGAGCACCTCGATGCCTTGCTTGCGCAGCATGGTGTTCGTCGCGACGTTTCGTTCGTAACCCATGACGACACCGGGTGCCACGGCGAGGAAATTGGTGCCGTCGTCCCACTGTTCGCGTTCGGCGGCGCGCACGTCCTCATCGGTGGCGAGGACCGTGATCTTGTCGACCTCGAGGATCTCGGCGAGTGTCGTCCAAAGGTCCGGATTCTTCGCGATGTTGAACGCTCTGGGACCTTCGCCCGCGGTGAGAGTCCAACTTCGCAGGTGTCGGTCGAAGTACGGATAGAGCACGAAGGTCGCCACGTCGATCATCGACATCACGGTGTCGAGGTGCATGAACGCGTGGCTGTGCGGCAGTTCGATCGCCACGACCTTGGTCGCCTGGCCGTTCTCGAAGAGCGCGCGCGCCACCATCTCGATGGCCATCGGGGTGGTGCGTTCGCCCATGCCGATCAAGACGGCGCCGTGACCGATGACGTGGACGTCGCCGCCTTCGAGGGATGCCGGTTGGTACTCGTGGTCGCCGGCGCCGTAGTACGTCACGAAGTTGGCCTTGGCGAACTTCGGATGGAACGTGTAGATCGCCTTGGTGTGAAGGGTCTCGCGTTGGCGCGCGGGCATGGCCATCGGGTTGATCGTGACGCCTCCGTAGATCCAGCAGGAGTTGTCGCGCTGAAAGAGATGATTTGGAAGCGGCGCCAACACGAAGTCGTCGCCCTTCAGCACGTCCCACTTGAGACTGCGAGCGCGCTGGGGATGAAGGTCAGCCTTCAAGACGCCCCCGACGAGCAGTTCGGCGAGTTGCGCCCCGTCGAGGTCCTCGAAGAGACGACGAACCGGCGCCACGAGTGAGGGACCGAACGACTCGGGCGTGCACAAGCGGTCGAGGACGTAGGCGCGACCCTCGGGCAGCGCGAGCGTCTCGGCGAGGAGTTCGCCGTAGTAGTGCACCAGGACACCGCGCTCTCGCAGTGCTTCGGCGAAGGCGTCGTGTTCCGCCTTGGCCCTTGAAGCCCACATCACGTCATCGAAGAGAAGCCCTTCGATGTTGTCTGGCGTGAGTCTCGACAACTCCAGTCCCGGGCGGTGGATGATGGCTTCGCGAAGTCGACCGACCTCTGAGTCGACGCGATACGTCGAGGGGGTGCTCGTGGACGGCGTCGACGACGCGGCGCTGTTCAGTTGCGTCGTCACGCGTCCACCGTCGAGTCGAGCTCGGGCGCCTCCACGGGTTCGGGCGCCACGCCAAGACGCTGGCGACGGGCGTTCATGAAGGCGTAGAGCACGAGGCCCGCGAGGATCACCACGAGCGCCTGGTAGACGACCTGGTAGCCCGAGGCGAAGGTCACCCACATCGAGAACAAGACGCTGGTGCCGGCAACCGCGAGGTCACGGACGAGACGCCAGCCCTCGACCCGGCGACGCCGTGAGACCAGGTACGTGAGTTGCGCGAGCGCCGAGAAGAAGTAGGGGATAGCGACGGTCACGACCGAGAGATCCACAAGATAGGTGAACACGGTGAGTCCCGAGCTCGTGGTGTAGCTCCAGAGCATCAGCAGCGACGGCAGCGCCGTGCCGACGAGGATGCCGAACCAGGCGGTACCCTTCGCGTCCTTCCACGCGAAGGGCCGCGGGAAGAGGTCGTCTTGAGCGATGGCGCGCGACGTCTCCGTGACGATCAGGGTCCAGCCGTTGAGCGCGCCGATGCCCGAGACCACGGCGAGCGCCGCGATCGTCTTGCCGGCCCACGCGCTGTGGGGGAAGATACTGTCGATCGCGTTGACGAAGGGCGAGCCCGTGTTCACGAGTGTGTGATGGGCGACGAGTCCCATCACCGCGGCGGTGACGAGGACGTAGAGAAGGGCGCTGAGCGCCGTGCCCAACGTCGACGCGCGCGCTACGTTGCGACGCGGGTCGCGTACTCGCTTGGCCGTGATCGCCGCGGCCTCGACGCCGATGAAAGAGAAGAGCGCGACGCCCGCGGCGATGCCGATGCCGCTGTAGAGGCTGCCGCCGGTCGCGTTGAAGGGTCCGAAGTGCGCGTTCTGCACGAAGAACCAGCCGACGACGCCGACGAAGAGGAGGGGAGTGAACTTGAGCACGACGGTCACGTTCTGGAACCATGCCATCTGGCGCACGCCGGCCAGGTTGATGAGGGCCGGAACCCAGAGGCCCACGATCGCGATACTCCAGTTCTCCATGCCCGAAGGGTGATGGAGACCGAGAAGCGCGTCGACGTAGAAGACCCAGGAGGACACGATCGCCGCGTTGCCGGCCCACGACTGGACCCAGTAGCACCAACCGACGAAGTAGCCCGCGAAGTCGCCGAACTCGTGGCGGGCGTACGCGTAGAGTCCGCCGTCACCGTTTGGGATGCGCTTGGCCAATTGCCCAAAGAGAATCGCCAGCAGCATCGCGCCCACCGCGATGACCGCGAGCACCGCAACGCCCATGGTCCCCGCGCCCGCGAGGACGGCCGGCATCGTAAAGACGCCGGTGCCCACGATGCTGCCAATGACGAGAGCGGTCGCGGAAGGCAGTCCCATGACTTGGGCCTTCTTCTGATATCGAGGGGAGAGAGTGGGAGGTTTCTCGTCTACCTGCTCCACCTTGGGGGGAACGATGACCGTCGACATGGTGCCTTCTTTCTGGTCTTCTGAATCTCGTTTCAATTCTCACTCCAAGTTATGAAGAGTCGATGGCGCGTATTAGGGACATAGGTCCCAAATGAGAGTGGCCATTGGTCACATTTTGCGCGTCGGTCGCGCGTCACGACCTCGAACCGCGAACGACGCAGCACGCGAGCGCGACGTCTTTGGTCTTCGACTGGCGCTGTAGAAAGTTGATCGCAACGCGCCCGCGCGGCAATCGCTCGTGACAACGTTGGTCGTGCTAGTAACGAGGTCGGTCGACGATGGAGCGAGCACTAGCGTAAGGACGTGGTCACGTGGAACGACCGAAGAGCAAAGGTGATGAGGTGAGCGAAGAACGTCATGGAAGCGAAGTGTCAAGCGCCAGTGAAAAGCCGAGTGGTCGATTTGTGGTGGGCTTTGACGGCTCGGAGGGTTCGCTGGGCGCTCTGGAGTGGGCCGTTCGCCAGGCCGAACTCACCAACTGCGCGTTGGAGATCGTGGCCGCGTGGGAGTGGCCCAGCGGTTTCGGTTGGTCGTCGATTCCCGACAACTACCAGCCGGGCCATGACGCTCAAGACATGTTGACACCGATTCTCGCGTCGCTCCACTCGGCCCATCCACGACTCACCATCACGTCGAAGGTGATCGAGGGACATCCGGCGTCGGTGCTTGTTGAGGAGTCGCGGGGAGCGGAACTGCTGATCGTCGGCTGTCGCGGGCACGGGGAGTTTGTGGGCATGCTCATCGGCTCGACCAGTGAGCACTGCGTCGCCAACGCGGCCTGTCCCGTCGTCGTCTTTCGATAGGACCGCCGACCCGTAGAACCCGCCAAGCGCTGGGCCGGAGTCAACGCGGTGTTTCCGCTCGTAAGTGCTGAAACGTCGCGTGCCTCCTCGAGCATGCCCAAGAAAGGACTTTGTTCCCTATAAATTCGTTGACGTTCTCAATACAATGAGTCGCAACGGAGGTCGGAGACGCGCGATGGCACTTACTGAGCACGAGCAAGAGATACTGTCGGAACTCGAATTTTCGCTTTTCGCTCAGGATCCCGAGTTCGGCGAGCGTTTGAGCGGAAGTCGAATCCACGCGCACCACCGCGGCGCGCTGCGCTGCGGTGTTACGGGCTTCGTGGTTGGTTCGGTCAGTCTCGTCGCTTTCTTCGCATCATCGATCATCTTCAGCTTCGTGAGCTTGGCGGTGATGTTCTTCTCGGGCGTCACGGTACTGACGAGCTTGGGCGCTCTCCGGCGGCTGAGGAAGCCTCACTCGAAGCATCCGTCCGTACCCATTGGCTAACCCCGCGTACGTCGTGTAGAGCGTTTCGCGACCGTGCGCCTCCCCATCGCGGGTATGAGGAGGTGGTGCCGCTCACGAGCGCCTCGTAGAGACAACACAGCGGCGCCGGGCCTTTGGCGCAGAAGTGCGCGAGGACGATCTCGGCTGGCGCGTTGGCGACGTCGAAGCACGTGGGATCGATTTTCGTGACGAGCATGAAGCTGGACGTTGCGGTGAGGGAAGACCCGATGTACGTGCGACGCTTTTGTTGACACGGTTAATCGTGACGGAGACGTCGGTCGCCTTTTGGTGGGTGAGAGGCGCATCCGCACAGGGACTTATCGGTCAAAGTTGACGAGCACGGCGGCACCGCTGAATCGCTGATGAGCGAGATCGCTGAGTGCCCTGTCCGCCTGGTCGAACGGGTAGGCGTGCACCGTTGACTTGACATTGAATTGCGCGGCGAGCTCGAGAAACTCCCGCCCGTCTTGTCGCGTGTTGGCGGTAACGCTTCGCAACGTACGCTCTTGGAAGAGGTCATCTTCGTAGTTCAGCGAAGGGATATCGCTCAGGTAGATTCCCGCCACGGCCAAAACGCCGCCGCGATCGAGCGCGGCTAGTGCCGTCGGCACGAGACTGCCCACTGGAGCAAAGAGGATCGCCCCGTCGAGAGGTTCGGGAGGTGAATTGTTCTCGTCCCCGACGCTGGTCACGCCAAGTGTACGAGCGAGGTCGCGCGACGTTGCCGATCGCGTGATGACGTGAACTCGCGCCCCCTCGGCGAGGGCGATCTGAGCGGTTAAGTGCGCCGAGCCGCCGAAGCCGTAGATTCCGAGTCGACCGCCGGCAGATAACTCGGTGCGTCGAAAAGCGCGATAGCCGATTATCCCCGCACAGAGCAGGGGTGCCAGCGACACGTCATCAAACTGCTCGGGCAGTCGGTAGATGAAGTCCTCGTGCGCGACGACGAAGGTCGCGTAGCCGCCGTCGACGTCCCAGCCGGTAAAGGTTGGTTCCAGACAGAGGTTCTCTCGTTGACTGAGACAGAACCGACAGACGCCACAGGTACGTGCCAACCACGCCGCACCCACCCGCTCGCCTACGCGGAACTCCGTCGAGTCCGGTCCCATCCCGTCGATCACCGCGACGATCTCATGACCCGGCACTACACGTGGCCGGTGGGGCACGAGGTCACCTTCGGCGAGGTGCAAGTCGGTTCGACAGACGCCACACGCGAGCACCCGAAGACGGACCTCACGTGGACCCGGAACAGGGACAGGACGTTCGATGAATTCGAGTGGCTTCGTATCGATCGGTCCAGGCGTAGCGACCACCCAAGCCCGCATCATTGAACTCATGCTTCCTCCACACCATGTTCCATCAACTCAACTCTCGACCATCGGTGACGAGTGCGCAAGAATCTTTCACGAAATGTGATCAATGGCCCTGGTTAGCTATTCGTACTCGACGTCACGCTTCGCGTACGGAACACCCGCCGCGTGAATCGAGAACGGGATGCCTGAACCAACTGAAAACGAATCGGTTGAAAGTCGAGGCTCCGTGAACGACGGGTCGGCGTGCATTGCTGCCTTGAGGAGAGCGAGGCCTCACCGGTTGGCGGTGGCCGAAAACTTATCCCGCTGCTATCCAAATGGCGTCAATAGGCTTACGAGATATGGACTCTGAATGAGTGGAGGTAAGGAGATTCGAACTCCTGACCCGTTGCATGCCATCGCCTCGGAACCCGTTCAGGCGCGTTCAAATCGGTCCATATTGACCTTGTCGTCAGGGCTTTCAATTCATCTCCGTTCATCTAGATTCACTTCAATTCAAGTCAACTGCTGAAGTAAATGCTGAAGTTGAACCCTCAGCGCGCCCTGCCCAGAGTCATATTGCTTTGGACTGCGTTGTGACTCCTGACCAGGTTTCACTATCGTGCATTCTAAAGTGGCCGCTGATTAAGTTATAAAACGGGTGCTGTATTCATTGCTATCTGGATGTCATAAGTGCTATAATCTGGGTGTTGAATGCTATGGCCGGACGGATTGGCAATTTAAAAGTGTCAGTAATGGAGCGATAATGGGCTACCAATTCAGGATTGTTGACATGGAACTTACACGGCAACTCAAGGCCATGGGTGCGGTCGTACTTGAAGGTCCCAAAGCAGTCGGAAAGACCGAAACGGCGCGCCAACAGGCGGCTAGCGAAGTAGACCTCGACTCGGACCTGAATGCTCGTGCCGCAGCTGAGATTGATCCGGCGTTAATCCTCACTGGACCAACGCCGCGCTTGATCGACGAGTGGCAGTTCGTGCCTGAAGTCTGGAACAATGTACGCCGAGAAGTTGATGAGCGCCGGTTGCCCGGCCAATTCATCCTCACCGGCTCTGCCGCTCCCAGCGACGACGTCACTCGACACACGGGTGCCGGACGCGTGGCTCGAGTGAGACTGCGACCAATGACGCTGTTCGAAATGGGACGAAGTTTCGGAGAGGTCTCGCTAGGCGACTTGTTGGACGGCCAGGTTCCCTCACCGGCGAATTCCAATTTCACAATCTCCGAGATCGCGGAGTTCATCTGCACTGGTGGATGGCCGGTCATACACAACCTTCCGGTGGCCGACGCGCAACAGGCACTTGGCAACTATCTCGAAGAGATAGCCCGAGCGGACATCAACCGAGTTGACGGAGTCATACGCGATCCCAACAAGGTGAGCCGCGTCATCCGATCGTTGGCGCGTAATGTCGCCACTCAGGTAGCTGCCACCGTAATTGCTGCCGACACGGCAGGCGAAGATGAGCCGGTCGCCCGCAAGACCGTTCCAGAGTACCTATCCGCCCTGGAGCGACTCTGGATAATCGAGGATCAGCCGGCTTGGGCGCCGCGGCTCAGGTCTCGCTCCAGCATGCGCACCGCAGCGAAACGACACTTCATTGATCCCTGCCTTGCCGCGGCCGCGTTGGGGGCGGGTCCGCAGAAACTACTCAGCGATCTCAACTTCCTCGGCTTCCTATTCGAGAGCCTCGTTGTGAGGGATCTGCGCGTCTACGCCCAACTACATGACGCCAAGATTTTCCATTACCGCGACAACACCGGACTCGAGGTCGACGCCATCGTAGAGCGGAACGATGGCCGCTGGGCTGGCATTGAAGTGAAACTTGGCAGCAATCAAATCGACCAAGGCGCGAGAAGCCTCCTCACATTCTCTAGCCGAATTGATCAGACCGCCTGCGGTGCTCCAACGTTCCTGGCGGTGGTGACGGCCAAGGGCTACGCCTACCAGAGGCCCGATGGAGTCATGGTCGTACCGATCGGCACTTTGGGACCGTGAGGGCGAAAACATACGGGCTACTCGAACCCACTTCACGTAAGAAGAATTGCAACACGACGCTGATCGTGCCGGGCATAGTCATCCTATGAGTTGAAGAGACCCAATTGCTTGCGGAGCCTCGTTACGTCGAAGGTCATCGCGTGGGGAGGGACCGCGCCGCGGCGGTCGAATTCATTGAGGAGTGCGGCGAGGTCTTCACGACGAGTGGGGTCCGCTACTGCTTGACGAGGGCTAAAGCCCCCGAGCGCCGGAATGGACTCGTCAAGCCACGCGTCCTCTCTCTCGCGCATGAGATCTCGAACTGCTTGAAGAATTTCGACCGGGAGTTTTTCATCTGTGGATGACTCCATATTCTGCCCCGCTCGAGTCGCCAAGTCGGCTGTTGAAGAGAGATCGGTGCGCACCTCTTCGCTCGTTTCAAGATCGGCAACTTCCTCGCGCAGGACTTTGAGAATTCGATCAAAGCGCTCGACTGAATTCGTCTCGATGACGAGTGTCTCAAGCTCACGGCGGAGAAAGCACCTCACTACGTTGGCGCCGTTGATCTCAACGAACTCCGTCCACTGGCCGTCGTCGGACTTTTCAAAAAGTCGATCCAATGTATCGGAGAGGTCCTCCCAAGAAGTCGTCACCGGACCCAAGACTGCGTGGCACAGCACGACGTCGTCTCCTTCGTAATTCGCTAACTGGATCGGTGCGAACAACCTGCCAACCCACGCAGCCAGGTCCTGCGTTTGTGCGTCGGCGCCGAGAAGTTCTAACAGCGACTCCCGATGCGCTAACGGCACAAGAATGATCTCTCCGGTGAACAGGAAGCTCGACCCGACGGGCACGACTCGAACGAACACGTAGTCGCCGACGTGCAGACCCTGCGACGCGGAGTGGTCCGAGACGACAACACTCGCGCCGCCTCGGGTGTCGAACAATTCGACCGACGCCGCGGGTTCCACGGCGACGACGTGCCACATTGACGGCGGTGAAACCCGCCACGAGCGTGCGAGCGCGAGCTCATCCTCAGCCAACAAAGCACCCCTTGCTTCGATGAACCCTTCCAGCGCGTCGCGGTCAAAGGCTGCGAGATTGACCAAAACGGAGAAGAACGAATCGGGCGACTCCGCGTGAGCGGCGTCTGTTGCAATGTCGAGAAGCTCTTCTAGGCGCCAGCGGTTTTGAGGTCGAAACGAGAACACCGTGACCTTGTGGCAAAGCCAGTCGGCGCGTTCTTCAATCGACTGGCGGCGTCCGTTGATGCAACACGACTTGAACTTGCTCCCCGATCCGCAAGGGCAGCGATCGTTACGTCCGACTCCGATGATCGGTACTCCAATTCGCGATCTCAAGTACTCGACTTCCGGGTCACTCTCCAAGGCGCCGGACCGTCGCAAGAGAGAGATCGCCTGGCGGGCGTCACCTCGATCCGCCGCGTACCAGGACAGTTCGAGGAGTGCCGCTTCGTAACCAGAGTCGGCAGCGATTGCGGCCTGGAGCTCTCTTTCGGCTTCGGCCGTGCGACCGCCGCGCTCTGCGTTAAGTGCGAGTAGGTAGTGACCAGGGGCCGAGAACTTCCCTCTCAGTTGAACTAGATGAGCTGCGAACTCGGGCAGAAGTTCTGATTCGAAGTCATCGTCACCAAGGAGGTAGTCGACGAACGCCGGTGCGATCCCTCCGTGCGCGAGAGCGCGGGCCGCGCCCCGAGCGTCACTGAGCGCAGTTTGATTTAGGACGAAATTCATCCACTCGAGGAGCACTTGTTCAAAAGCTTCGCTGCAACAACTTTCGAAGCCGTATTCCTCGCTCAACCCGTTGATCAATCGTTCACGGTAGATCACTCCCGGAGGCTCTGCAGACTCTCCTTGGCGTGCCACCCACACTCCGCGACACTCGATTCCGGCTCGCTCGAACAACTCACTCACGGGAAGGACCGGCAAGCGAAAGAGTGATGGGTTGCGACATAGTGCGTCCAGTACAACCACGGCGGGATCGCTCAAGATGCCCTCGACGTGTTGAAGGTCAAATGCTTGGCGCAGTGCCTCTGTTTCAGCGTCACCTCGACCTAACGCATCACCCGCGTGAATTGACACGACCTTTCCTGATCGGGACACCACAACCGTCCCGGGTGAGCGAATCTCGCCGAGCCAGCCGGTCGGTCCGGCGAAGAAGCCGTGTTCGTTGAACTCTGGCTCATCCTCGAATGACAACTTGAGTTCCCCTCCACTTTCTAGGGCAAGAGAATCAGCGATGTCAAAATCAAGAGCGATCAAGTCGGGAAGTGTGTCGATGACCTCACGTGCGAGTTCCGAACTCGTCATTCGGTGGCTAAAACTCACCCCGTCGAGTAAGGCTGCGGTCGAAGCCACAGCGCCATCATCGGTTGTCCAGACGCCGTCACAACTAAGGAGAATCTCATCGAGTTCTAGTGCCAGTTGCTCGTCGTCAAAGCTTTGAAGATGAGCCAGTACACCACGGCGTCGAAGACGAGTTACCAACTCGAGGATACCTATGGGGCCACCTGCTAGTTCGGCGAGTGCTGCTGACTGGACTAACTCGACAAACGATTCGGTAACCATCGGCAAGATGATAGTGACCTGGCAGAGGCCAATTGTTTACGACCAACTGCTGAAGTAACTGCTGAAGTTCCATGATTTCGAGGGACGGTGAGCGGATTGGTGGTCACGCTTACATGGGAAACGAGGATCCATGCGTTTTCGTGGCTGATCGTTGACCCCTTGCATTGCAAGCAATTACTTGCAATCACGTGAGCAGGGTCTACGCAGTCAGGCAAGTGGTGAGCCGATGATCAGGAAATTTACAAAGTGGAGGTAAGGGGATTCGAACCCCTGACCCCTTGCATGCCATCAACACTTGCGACGTTTTTTGACGTGTGCATGGGTCCAAATTTTCAGTAATTCGTTGGGCTTTCGTATGCGGACGTTCTCCGGTGTATTTCGAAGTTTTTTGTGGTTGCTTGTACAGTTGCTTGCATTTACGACAGTGCAAGGGGTAAGAGATCAATCAGTAACCGGTGCAAGGATTCATGTCGGGGAGCCGACCTCAATAATTTCCGGAGTTCAGCAGTTGACGCAACGTGATCGCTCGATTATCCGCTGCGGCTCGGGGTATTTTTGGCGAATCTTCTTTCGGGAACAAACCACATCACCGAGACGACTGCGTAACAGGCGTAGGAAAGGTAGGGACTCAAATAGGCCAGTCCGACCCCGATCACATACATAGCCATTGAGGCCATCCCCTTTACGTCTGTTCCGACAGCATTTGCAATGGAATGATCGTCAGGGTTAGCTCTCAGAATGGACCGCACGAGGACGAAATACGCAAGCGCAGCGCCAAGCGTCACAACCCCATAGATGGATGCTGGCAGCCAGTCCCCGTGCTTGGTTCCAACCCACGACGTCGCAAATGGAATGAGCGAGAGCCAGAACAAGAGATGTAAGTTGGCCCACATCACCGCACTGCTAATTCGCTTGGTGGCGCGCAAAAGGTGGTGATGGTTATTCCAATAGATTCCAATGGACGAAAAACTCAGGATGTAGACGAGTAGCGAGGGGAGGCGTCCTTCTAGTCCGTGCCAGTTAGCGGTGATCGGAGTCTTGAGGTTAAAGGCCATAATCGTGATAATCACGGCCATCACGGAGTCGCTAAACGCCTCAAGACGATGAGCGTCCATGACGGCGCTGTCTTTCGGCGCGTTGCCCGGAACGGTCACACCATCAGCCACTTCCCGAGGATATCGGCACGAAGGTACGGCTGGGCTAAGAACCCTCATCGAGGGAACTACGCACGTTTGCGATGACGTTCGCCGGCATCGTGGCGAAGTAGCCGACTAGGTCCACCAGGGAAGCCCGATCCACTAGGTCTGGTCAGTTATCGGTGCCAGCACGTTCCGATCCGCGCTCGACAATGTTTGCGTACACGTGCTCGAGGCCCTCGGTCAGACCGGCAAGCGAGTCGTCACTAAGTCCGCGAAAGAAGAGGTCCCTAACGAGTGCCACGTGACCTCGCCTCGCGTCTCGGAAAGCGACGTTTCCGCGTTTGGTGCCCGTGACTACAGTCCCGCGTTTGTCACTCGTCGATTGCTCGGTGAAGATCAGCCCGCGCTTTGCCATCCTGCGTACTTGGTGTGATGCCCGGCTTCGCTCCCAACCGATCTCCTTCGCGAGTGCGGCAATCCTAAGTTTTCGACCGGGCGCTTGGTGGAGCTTGCTGAGGACATGGTAATCCGATAGCGATAGTTCGCTTTCGGCAAGCAATTGGTGGTTCATCTCGTACGTGAGCTGAAGGTTGACGCGCATATATGCGAGCCACGCCCGGAGCTGGTCGGGGTTGAGATCTCTTCCTGCCGGAGACTGGTCCGGAACTCGCTTTGGCACAGGTTTATTTTAGAGTGGTTGTTTCATCTCTTCGGAAATGTTCTCTCTCGCATGACCTAGGCGACCTGGTCCGAAAGGGGTTGACAGTAGGTGATCCATCACCCTAATATCTGGGACGCGTCACCTACTATCTCGTAACCCCGGGACCGGTACTGGTCCAAAGGTTAGAGAACAAACAGCACAAATGAAGGGGGGGCTCGTCAATGGGCCAGGCACTTGCGGTTGAAGAAAGAATCGCGATATCTCGCGAATACATCGATGTTGTGTTCAATAATCACCACCCAGAACGCGCATTGGAATATGTAACACCAGATGTCGTCTGGCACGGCAACTCGCTGGGAACGGTTAGCGGAGTCGACGGCCTGACCGGACTTCTCAAGAGTTTTATTGGAGCACTTCCGGATCTCTACGCCGAAGAGCAAGACGTGATTGCAAGCAACGACTTGGTTGTCGTACGACTCGTCGTCTCTGCGACCGTTAAAGATTCGCTGTTGGGGATCTCGGCGGACGGGAGCAAAGTTAAATGGAACGCAATCGATATCTATAGGGTCACGGATGACGGAAAGATCAGCGAGGAGTGGGCGGCTGACGACTTGGCGACCCTCGGCAGTCAAATAGAGGCGTTTAAGTTGCCTTGGGCACCTTGAGGCAGTGTGAATGGGGAATCCATGAGCGCGGTAGTCGACATGAAAATTAGCGTGTCTGAAAACGGCCCCTACGTGGTTGAGGGTTCGGTGCCGCTCGCAAGGCAGACGATCGTCACGAATGACGCTGGAGACTCCATCGAGTGGCTCCAAGGCGAGGAGTTCGAAGCGAAATCCACGTACAGCCTCTGCCGGTGCGGTCAATCTGACACCAAGCCATTTTGTGATGGTTCGCATGCGCGTATCGCCTTTGATGGTACCGAGACAGCTAGTCGAGTGGGGTACTTGGACGAAGCACGCGTTAGGCGGGGACCGTCACTGAGCATGACCGACGTGCCGTCGCTCTGCGCTTCTGGTCGATTCTGCGACCGTAACGGTGACGCATGGCACTTAGTGAAAGAGGAGGGAAACACAGCAGCCATTCTCACCACGCGCCAAGCTGGGCTTTGTCCCTCCGGTCGTTTAGTTGTCTGGGATAAGGAGACCAGCGTTGCCATTGAACCCAAGTTCGAGCCCTCCGTAGGAGTCGTTGAGGACCCGTCGCAGGGAGTGGCCGGACCGATTTGGGTTCGCGGAGGAATACCGATTACGGGCGCCGATGGCGAGACCTTTGAGGTTCGCAATCGCGTGACCCTTTGCCGATGCGGCGCATCGAACAACAAGCCCTTCTGCGACGGCTCACATGTTTCAATCGGGTTCACCGACTGAATCACGTCACACCAGAACTCTTTGAGTTGCGTTCAACGCCCGTTTGACGCGAGGTATTGCGACGCGGTCAGCACCGATATCGGAAGGAGAAATTGAAGACAATATGTAAGGAGGGAATGAGATGAAGATCGCTGTGTTTGGTAGGGGCCACCTAGGGGGCGGGCTAGCCGACCTTTGGGAGCACGCTGGTCACGAAGTTATGAGGTTTGGTCGAGATGGTGGCAACGTGTCAGATGCGGAGGTCGTGGTCATTGCAGTGCCCGGTGAGGTTATTCACCAAGCGCTCAAGAAGCTTTCTGGGTTGCAGGGCAAGACCGTGATCGACTGCACGAACAGGTATGGCGTTGACCCGCCAGCGGGGTTCGCATCAAATGCCGAGTTCGTAAAGTCGGTCTCCGGAGGACCGACGGCGAAGGCGTTCAACACAAACTTTGCTTCTCTGTTTGGCCAACTTGGAGAGTCACGAGTCAAGCCAAGCAATCTTTGGTGCGGGGACGAGGACGCCCGCGAGGTGGTGGAGCTCCTCAACCGCGACGCGGGCTACGAACCCGTCAATACTGGCACCATCGAGAACTCCTCGGCGCAAGAACGGATTGTGGACGTCATTTTCGCGATAAGCAAAGAGTTAGGTTTTTATGTTTACCGGTTCGCGCAAATCGATCAATTGTGAGGCGGTCCAGTCAGAATGAGCCCTACGCACACGTACGTTCAGCGATCGATTACGCGCAATTTCAAGCGGCCGATTGATGGAGTGGTCCGTGTTGATTATTTTTCTAAAGTAGGTCGAGATGGCGACAGTAATTGACGACCAGGGGCAGAGTCGATTTCGATTCGGTGAGGAGGGAGATGAGGCCGAACTCGTCTATCGAGTCGTCGGTAGCCGACTAATTCTCGTACATACCGAAGTTCCCGAGAGTTTTCGTGGGCGGGGCATCGGGGGCAAGCTTGTACGGGCCGCAGTTGACAAAGCCTCCGAGTCGCGAGAGGCGATCGTGCCTCTGTGCCCATTTGCGCGCAAGTGGTTGGAGGACCACGTCAATGTTGCAGGGACCGTGTCAGTCGATTGGAACGAAACATAGGCGATGCGCGCAAGTCAGTTGCGTTTCTGGTCTAACCACTGCGCCATGTTGACATCAACACTTTCGACGTTTCCTGACGCGTGCGGCTGTCCAGATTTCCTTGTAATTACTGCGTTCTCGTTCGTGGAAGTTACCTGAAGAATCTCAATGTTTTTGTGGTTGCTTGTACGGTTGCTTGCATTTACAAAAGTGACAAAGGGTAGGAGAACGAATTGCAACAGTTGCGAGGATTAATGTCGGAGAACCGACGCGACAAGTTCCGCGGAGCCTGACTTCCGCTATTGATCCTGGTTGCTTGCACGGTTGCTTGTATAGGAGCCCGTCGATTGCGAACTGGCTCTGCTCAGAACCTCAAAAAATGAGCTGAAATTGTCGACGAGCTGAGTCGCTTTTGCCCCTTGCACGAAATCCACACTTTTGACGTTGTTTTCTGACGTGTGCAAACGTCCAAATTTTCAGTAATTGATTGGGCTTTCGTACGTGGACGTTTTTGGGCGTATCCCGAAGTTTTTTGTGGTTGCCTGTACGGTTGCTTGCATTTACGACAGTGCAAGGGGTAGGGGAGCCGCCACTAGCGATCCATTACTACGCAATCAAGAATCGCTCGTCGCCAATGGATACCTCGACGCGTAGTTCACCGCCAACAGCTTCGACGTACTTACGAAGAGTGTCCAGTTGAGCACGCTCGATATCGCCGTGTTCAATTCGCGACACTCGGTTCTGGCTCACGTGCAACCGCTCGGCCAACTCCACCTGCGACAAGTCAGAGGCCTTGCGCAACTCGCGAAGTCGGTACGAGCGGACCTCCTCGAGCATTCGCTTCTTGTGAGCGTTAACGTTCTTTCGACTGACCGGGCGATCTTTCAGTAGTTCCTTAAGATTCTTTGCCATTACTTTTCTCCTTTCAATTTGGTTATGTGTTCGTCTAATCGGCTATCGGCTACGGGTACGTAAATCTCGTACCACTTCTTCCAACTGCGAGATTTATCTCCGGCGACCAGTAGTACCGCATTACGCTCGCTATCAAAAGCGAAAAGGATGCGTAACTCAGATCGACCTTTAGAGCCAGGTCGCAACTCCTTCATGTTCTTATGCCGCGAGGTCTTCACCGTATCGACGAGAGGGCGACCTAACTGGGGACCTCGTTCTCCTAATAATTCGAGTGCGGCAACGACTTGTTCGAAGGAATCTTGATCGAGTTCGTAAAGCCACGACTCGACGAGTTCAAGATTCACCTCCCACACGAGAACCAGTATACAACACTGAGGTTATATAACACAAGAGTTGTGGAGAAACTCTTGGTTCGTTCGCTGCGGCGTGTGGGTTCGTGTCCAAGAACCGACTTGGAGCCGAAGTCCTCGCGTCCTCGCGACGGAAGGTGGCTGGTAAAACCCTGCCCCGGCCGCCTGACCGCTTTCATAGACGGGACCATCGCTAATGAAAGATTCCGTTTGGGGTAACCCCCGTCTATTCGACTTGAGACGTCTGCATGGTCCAACCCTGATTGCACAAGTTGACTGCTTTGGGCATGGGTACGTAGAAAACCGACCCCGGTCCAAACGTCGCCGTGACCCCATTGACGGCCTTT